>JAEEGL012596448.1_pt1 | contig 26943 bp, 24 predicted proteins | sample 9134231 | NCBI WGS metagenome assembly JAEEGL01 (sample SAMN16246548, study PRJNA631951) | gut metagenome | biome: gut microbiome; feature: rumen; material: fiber-attached | host: Bos | place: Iran: Karaj | collected 2018-10 | reverse complement strand
GACGCATCCGGTCTCCTGAATGCATCCAGCTCGGGAATGTTTATCCTTATAATCATATTAAAATTAGCGATATCCCGCGGATGCCAGCAGCTGTCCGGACCGGCTAATCTCCTGAAATCCCGGCTCGCCGTCCTCTTACCGCGTTATAGTCAAATATATTTTGAATTCTTATGCGTATTTACGCACTACAATTCAATATATATTGAACAGCGGCATCCCGTATCCCGCCGGTTCTGTCAAGTTTTGCCGGAGTCCTCCTGAAGGACGATTATTCCGGTTCTTTTTCCGATCGTTTGGCAGGAAATGTTTCACGCAGTCCGTGCCGTCACAAGTATAATAATCCGTTCCCGCGATAATAACAAACGGAGTGTTTCCGATGGACAAAGAAGAAATTTTGCTGAAAAATTATGGCATTTTATCAAAAAACATCATGAAAAACAGAAACGCCGTGGAATCCGCCATCACGCAGCTGATGGAGATCAATCCCGAAACCGGACTGGAAGTCTGGGAAAAGAGCATAAAGGATAACCTGCAGGAGATAACGGACGAGATGGACGGCGAGGAATTCTCCTACGACGGCGTAGGATACTTCCTGGTACCTGCTATGGAAAACAACCTTCTCAAGATCGAAAGCTTCGGACAGGTGGCAGAGAAGTTCGCCTGCAACGATTTCCTTACGGACGTCCTTTTCAGGAAATCTCCGGTCGGCGAATACTCCGGCGCGGAATACGTCATCGGCTACCTGATAAGAACCGGCAAGCTGGACGGAGCCGCGAAGATACTTTCGGCGCTGTACGAAAACGAGAAGTTCGAATACTATTCTTCTCTGTGGGAGCAGATAATCGGCAGTTTCGAATACGGAGAATCGTACTGCCCGACCTTTTTCGCCACCGGAGAGGCTGAGATTACGGACGAGATGAAGGACTTCTGCGTATCATGGATAGAAAAAATAGAGGATGAGGAACAGCAGGCCGCCGCCATGACGTACGTGATGAAACTGTTCTGAAGGATTGATACTCTCGTCAAATGGCAGGGTCGTCCGGAATCTGCGGATCCCCGCCTTCTTTATACACATTGCCCGGAGTTCTGCGTGAAACCGGACAGCCCCGGTTCCCGGATCCGCGGAAATCTCAATCGAAATGCTTCAGAGCCTCGGCGGCGCCCTTGTATCCCTGCGCTGCGGACCTCTCGAGCCATTTCTTTGCCGTTTCCGCCGATTGTTTAACGCCTTCCCCGTTTGCATACATGTATCCCAGACAATACTGGGAGAACGCGTCGCCCTGCATTGCGGCCATGGCGAACCATTCCGCCGCGCTCTCGTACGACTGCTCCGCGCCTTTGCCCTTGTAATAAGCGAATCCTACGATGTTCTGAGCATTGGCGTCGCCCTGCATTGCGGCCATTTTGTACCATCTGAACGCCTCTGCATCGGATTGCGGCACCCCGTTTCCTTCCGCGTACATCATGCCGAGGTTGAACTGCGCATCCGGAATGCCCTGTTCCGCCGCCATTCTGTACCATTTCACGGCCTCGGCGGATGACTGCCGGACCCCCGTCCCGTCGGCATACATGTTTCCCAGATTGTACTGGGCGACCGCGTATCCGTTTCCGGCGGCTTCGGAATACCATCTGACGGCTTCGCTATAAGACTGGGGCACCCCCGTACCGCTCTCGTACATGACGCCGATGTTGTACTGGGCGACCGCGTGGCCCCGGCTTGCGGCTTTCCTGTACCATTCCAGGGCTTCTGGTATCGATCTCTCCACGCCTTTCCCGCTCCTGTACATAAGACCGAGAGCGAACTGGGAGGCGGGATGTCCCCTCTCCGCACCCTTCCTGAACAGATCCAGCGCGTCCTCGTCTGATTGTGGGGTTCCGATTCCGAGAACGTGCATAAGGCCGAGAACTGCCATGGCGTCCGGATCTCCCGATTCGCTGCGGGCCGAGAGCCAGCAGAACGCCTCGCGATCGTCCCGGAACTCCGGCATCCCCTTATCCAGCAGGTCAAAGTAAAGCCCGGCGATGCCGGAATACGCCCTGTTCTCCCTGCACCATGCGGCAATCGACGGCTCCTCCCTGACGCCGTTATCATCCATGGGCCGGACAGGCGCTGCAGACGGATAAAAACTGGCATTGCAACCCGGTACCGGACTCCGTATTGCAGCAGATGCAAAGCCGCGTCTTGCAAGCGGCGGATTCGTAGCGGGTAATTTTTCGCATTCGGTAAACATACTTGCACTGAAGAGAAATAAATATCGGATAATGCATCCAACTGATATGCCCGGCCGTATTCTTGCACATGTATGGAACAATCACAAAGCTGTAATGGACAGAATCTCCGGAGATCTCCGCTGCGATGTCCGCGTGCTCTGCCCCACCATAATGCAGAACGAAAACATTTCAGCGGAAGAGATGCGCGATCTCATCCGGCAGTATGATGCGGTTCTCATATGCTGGCAGAATAAGAGTTTCTTCGAACAGGTTTTCTCCGGCCTCGAAACGGATTCCAAAATAATATCCATCGGCAGCGATCCGGCGGTCTGGACGAAATCCAATGTCGACATGAAGATCGTATCCGGATGCTACGAGTACATGATCAGGGGAGGAGACGAGAACTTCAGAAGAATGTTCGATTTCATCGACGCTTCGCTCATGGGAGGAAACGAGGAGATAAAACCTCCCGTCGAGGTTCCCTGGCAGGCTATCGTCGGGTTCAGAGACGGGGAGCTGTTCCAGGACCCGGAGGAATACATCGGCAGATACGGGCTGGATCGCGGCAAGCCTTTCATCGGGATAGTATCATCGAGGGCGCATTACACCATGGACGGCCTTTCCGCGGAGAAGGAGATGTGCAGACTCGCCCTGGAATACGGAATGAATCCTGTTCTCATCTATACCATGTACCGGCCGGAAAGGGAACAGAAAGTTCTCTCGCCTCCGGACTGCATCAGACAGTACATGTATTCCGGCGGAAAGCCTCTGATATCCGCTCTCGTCAAGCTCTCCATAGCCGGTTTCAGCGAAGATTTCCTTAAAGAACTGGGAGTTCCCGTGTTCGCGCCGGTCATGATGTCCAGAATGTCCGTCCGCGAGTGGAGGGAATCGTCCGGCCTCACTACCGACGTCGCATGGAAGATAATCCTTCCCGAAACGGAGGGCGCGATCGAGCCGATCCCCATAGGTTCCGAAATGGACTGGGAGCCCAGAAACGACAAGAAGAGAGTGCTCATAGAGGAAAGATGCAGAAAGGTCCTCCGCAGGATAAAAAAGACGATAGATCTTCAGAAAACTCCCTGCAAAGACAAGAAAGTGCTGATTTTCCTCAACAACTTCCCCTGCCACGGAGCCGAAGCCAACATAGGGAACGCCGGAGGCCTGAACGCTCTGGAGAGCACCGCCCGCATCCTTCAGCGCCTGAAATCCGAAGGGTACTCCGTAACCGCGCCGGCGGACGGAAAAGAGCTCCGCGACATGATTCTCGAAAAGAAAGCCATGAACGAGTTCAGATGGACCACCGTGCAGGAGATCAAAAGATGCGGCGGAACCCTTTACGAGATGGAGACGGAAGAATACGAAGAGTATCTGAAAACCCTCCCGGAGGGAATCCCGGAAGACATCAGACGCACCTGGGGAGAGCCTCCGGGAGAAAGCATGGTTCTGGACGACAAAATATTAATCTCCGGGATCAGGCTGGGAAACGCCGTCGTCGCGCTGGAGCCCAAGAGAGGCTGCTACGGGCCGAAATGCGACGGAAAGGTCTGCAGGATTCTCCAGGACCCGGAGTGCGCACCTACCCACCAGTTCATGGCGGAGATGCATTATTTCAACGACATCTGGAAAGCGGACATCATGATCCACGTGGGATCCCACGGATGCATGGAGTTCCTTCCCGGGAAGGGGGCCGGACTGTCGGAGAGATGCTATCCGGACATATGCATGGGCGATACCCCCCACATCTACATCTACACCACCGACAACCCCTCCGAGGGGCTGATCGCCAAACGCAGATCCTATGCGACGATAATAAGCCACATGCAGAATCCGGTGAAGGACGTGGAGCTGTACGGGGATCTGGCCGAAATGGATTCCCTCCTCAGGGAGTACCAGACGGCGAAAGACGATCCGTCCAGATGCGAATCCCTCAGAAACGCCATGATAGAAAAATTCAATTCCGTCAGCATAAACCGCCGGCTGAAAGAGGATTCTTCCATAGAAGAGTGCGTAAGGGCGGTCAGCCTTTTCCTGTCCGGAATCCGCAGCTCTCAGACCACCAGAGGTCTCCACGTGTTCGGAGACATCCCCGCGGGAGACGAACGGGCGGAGATGATCTATTCCATAATGAAATACTGCGATTCGGAGGATTCTCTGATGTCCCTGATCGCAAAGAAAAAAGGATACGATATCGAAGAGCTCTTTTCGATGCAGCCTTACGACGAAATAGACGGAAAAACTGCGGACGACATACTCGCTGAAATCCGTTCCGAGACTCTCGGCTACATCTCGGACGTGTTCTCCGGAAAGGATACGACGGATTACGGCTCCAAAAAAGAGCTTATCAGAGAAATTTCCAATAGGATCGCGGATTCCGACGAGATGGGATCGCTTATCGCCTGCATGTCCGGAAAATTCATTCCCCCCAGCCCCTCCGGGTTCATCACCCGCGGAAGGTACGACGTCCTCCCCACGGGAAGAAACTTCTACTCCTCGGATCCCAGATCCGTGCCGACCAGATCCGCCTGGGAGACCGGTGTGAAGCTGGCGGAGGCGACCCTTAAAAGATATCAGGAAGAGGAGGGGCGCCTTCCGGAAACCATCGGATTCAACTGGACTTTCACCGATCTCATCGTGTGCGGGGGAGAGACCATGTCCCAGATGATGTACCTTCTCGGAGCCGAACCGGTGAGGGAGAAGGACGGAACCGTCAGAACGTTCAGGATCCTCTCCCTGGAAGAGCTGGGGAGGCCCCGCATAGACATGACCGTGAACGTCTCTACGATGCTCGTGGACAACATGCCCGGGCCGATGGATTATTTCGATTCCGTAATGGAGAAGATAATGGATCTGGACGAGGGGCCGGACTGCAACTACCCGCGGAAACACATGCTGGAATCGGTTTCTGAGGGAATAGAAGACGAGGAGGCGAGGACCCGCATGTTCGGAAACGGGCCCGGATGCGGAAGCGGAGGATTGTACCTCGCTATTCTGGCCAGCGCCTGGAAGGACGAGAAGGATCTCACCGACTACTACCTCAGCTGCAAAGGATACGGATACGGCGGAAAAAGGAAAGGAAAACCGATGCTCAGGCAGTTCGCCGGGATGTTGTCCAGAAACGACATCACTTTCGACAAGGTCCATTCCGATTCCGTGGACATCCTCTCCAGCGGACGCTACAGCGGAGTCGGGGGGATGGTGGCGGCGGCCAGATTCCTCTCCGGAAAAGAGATCAGAACCTATTACGGCGACACCAGCAACCCACTTAAAATCCCGGTGAGATCGTTTTCGGAGGAGGTCGAGAGGGTGATGAACACCAAAGTTCTCAACCCCCAGTGGATCAACGCCATGAAGGAAGCCGGATACAACGGAGCCTCCGAAATGACGAAGAGAATCACCAGAATATACGGCTGGCAGTGCGCCACCAGAGACGTCGACGGCAGAGTCTTCGACGGAATAACCGATAAGTACGTCAGGGACGAGGAGAACTACAAGTTCCTCAGAGAGAACAACATCTACGCCGCAGGAGAGCTGGTAAGACGCCTGCTGGAAGCCTCCGAGAGAAAGCTGTGGGACGCCAGCGAAGAGGATCTGAAGCTTCTCCAGGACCGCTTCCTGGAGCTGGAAGCCGATCTGGAGTCCGCCGCCGGAGAGGGAGAGTACCAGGGCGGAAGCATCGACGTGTACAGATACGACAGCCTTCCGGAGTGGGAAGCCGAGATGAAGAAGGCCGGGGATATCTCGGCTATGTTCAGAGACAGGATCGGAAAAGAAAAATCATGAGACGGAGCGGCGTTTCCTGACCGATTCGGTTATCGAGGAAACGCCGTGATCGTTCCATTTCACGTCCTCTCTGCTGTAAATATCCACGCTTCCCCCCTGGAACTCGCCCTCTCCCGCCCTCTCCTCGAGCATGGATTCAATTTCGAGGTAGTAGTCCTGAAGGACCTTCAGCGTATCCCCGCCGGGGTTCCATAATCCTCTCGAATAAGCTTCGAGGAGCCGCCGGGACATCTCCTCCATGGCGTACGGATTGTTCTCCTCGAAGAATCTCCTCATTTCGCCGTCTTTAATGAATGTGTTCACGGCCTCGTCGAACAGCCAGTCGTCGGCTTCGTGAGTCGTCGCCTGCCATCCGAACAGCCTGACGACGCGTTTGGATATGTCATTGGCGCCTTTGTATCCGTGCTCCTTCATGGCCTCTATCCACTGGGGATTGAGGGTTCTGATCCTCATGACGCGGCGGAACTCCTCCGCCAGGGTGCCGACGGACAGATCCCTGGGATCTCTGGTATCGCCGTAATACGTTTTCACGTCCTTTCCCGACAGATACCTTGCGGCCGAGGCCATTCCGCCTATGTTGCTGAAATGGCAGCTGCACGAAAGGATGTCTCCCTCGTCGGATGCCGTCCTGTCGAATACGATATCGGTTTCGGAAAGAACTCTGGCGAACTGCCCGAACATCGGCTTCCCGTTCCGCCCGCCGCCGTACCCGTGGCCTTTGGTCTTTACGAACACGTCGGCAAGATCCTTATCGTCCTTCCACGCGCCCGCGAACACGGCCAGATTCACGCCCGAGGTGTACGTCCCCGGAGGAGCGCCGAACAGACGCGCGGAAGCGTCCTGCCAGGACATGCCTTCGCTGATCGATCTGAGCGTATGCAGACGGACGTAATTGTCCTCCTCGTCCAGCGCCGCGACGGCCGCGATCGCCCTGTCCATGAGATCTATCGACGACAGCATGTTGTCCCGGAGGATGCAGGAAACGTTGATCGCGACGTCGATTCTCGGACGGCCCAGCTCCTCTCTTTGGATTATTTCAAAATCGTGCACGCGGCCGTCCGGCTCCCATACCGGCATGGCTCCGATGAGATACATGAGCTCTGCCATGGTCTCCCCGCCGGTGGCTATCAGCTCCCCCATGGTCCAGAAGAATCCTATGCTCTCCGGGATCTTTCCGGTTTCCGCCAGATGCTTCTCTATGGTCGCTCTGGCCATTTTCACCCCGGTCTTCCAGGCGGTTCTGGTCGGAACGGAGTAAGGATCTATGGAATAGAAATTTCTGCCCGTAGGAAGGATATCGTATCTCCCGCGGGTGATAAAACCGGACGGCCCCGGTTCGGTAAACCCTCCGTCCAGAGCGTTCAGCAGAGAGCCGATCTCGTCCGAAGAGGATATCCTTTCCGCGATATCCAGTATCGTCTCCCTGTGCTTTTCCAGCTCCTTAAGGGAATCTCCGGGCTCCAGGCCGGCGTCGCGGACGGAATCTCCGGCGCTTTTCCCGGATAATACCGACCCGGTGAATATTTTCGCTTTCTCTCCGATCTCTTTTATCAGCTCTCCGAAGGATTTGCCAGTCTTCTCGTCAATTTCCCCCTGATTTCCGTACAAAACGGAAAGATCGTATCCGGCCAGTCCGGAAATCGTGTCCCTGAGGGAATCGTGCTCCTCCCCGTACCTGACTATGGAATACACCGCTTCCGTGAGATCTTCTCCGGAGGGCATCTTTCCGAAAATATGGAGACCTTTGTTGATCTGGGAATTATCCAGTCTGGAAAGCTGCTCGTGGCACAGCCTGACGCATTCTTTAAGCGGGGTGTTCTCGTCCATCCCGATGTCTGTAAACTTCGCTTCCGCGGCCTTCTCCAGAATCGATTTCCGCAGCTCTTCGGAGCGGACCGGATCGGCGGAAGCTGTCGCATACTCGTCCAGAAGCCCGTCCAGCTCCGCGTATACTCCGTAGAGTTTCACATCGGTCATCAGATTCTGCATATGATCAATGAGAGTGGCGTACGACCTGCGCTTGGCCACCAGGCCCTCCGAGGGATTGTCCGAGTTGTAGATGTAGAAGTGGGGCTTGCTGTTCATGCATATGTCCGGATAGCAGCTTTCGGACATTCCCGTCCCTTTCCCGGGAGTCCATTCCATGCTTCCGTGGGTCCCGGTGTGGATAACCGCGTCGGCCCCCCAGATATGCTCGAAGTAATGATATTCGGCCAGATACTGGTGGGTCGGAGGGCAGGCCGGATCGTGGAGTATTTTGCACACCTGTCCGTCGCATCTCGCTCCGGAGCACCCCCTTTTCGGCTGCACCGCGACGATGACGTTTCCGAAGCTGACTCCGGTGATCTGTATCTTCCCGTCCAGAACCATCGCCTTTCCGGGAGGCTCACCCCAGGTCCCGGCCACGTCCTCCTGGGCTTCGGGGGAAAAGGTTCTGAAATACCGGATGTACTCCTCCGCCGGCATCTCGTAAATCACGCCCCCGCGTTTCTTCATTTCCAGAGAAGTGGTCCATCTGAATTCGGAGAGGGCCTTGCTGTCCAGTATTCTGGTGATCAGATCTTTCCCGTTCTCCGGAGAATTTACGGAATATCCTTCCGCCTTCAGCCGTTTCAGGATGTCCGCCACAGACTCCAATGAATCCAGCCCCGCGGCGTTGCCGACGTTGGCTTCGACGCCGTAGCACGGGAAATTGTTGAGGAAAATCAGGATCTTCTTCTCGCCGCGGGGTTTTCTTCTCAAAGAGAGATCGTTAGCGATCCTCTGCGCGGCGCGCCTCATGCGCTCCGGTATGACCGCCCTCTCCGGATTCTCCTGTTCTCTGGATTCTCCGGCATCGGAGCCGATCACGAACGGCCCGATGATCCCCTCGAACTCCGGAAACGCGGCCTGCCAGGTGAGATCCGTAGTGAGACCGGAGGAGTCCCTCCATTCCTCCACGGTCATTCTGGCCATGACCACCGGCTGGTAGACGGGAACGTTCATCTCTTTCAGGATGCCGTCGTCCGGATCCGGCTCTTTGTCGTATTTGCTGTTCCCTATGAAAGCCGTGGAGAATTTCACGATCCCGTCGACGATTCTCCTGTCCCCGCTGAAAAAGAAATCCCTGATGCACTCGATATGGCTTCTCGTGCCGAGATCGCTGCGCTTGGAGAACATGCAGTAAATAAGCAGAGGATTCAAGCCGGCGCCGCGCAGTTCGGCGGCGAATTTTCTCTCCAGGGAGAGCCCGTCCATCATGAAAGCCGGTCTGGATCCTATTATCCCGACGAAAGGCCTGTCCGTATCGGATATTTTCGCTTTTATGTACTCCTCCGTCGTAAGATACAGCTCCCCGCTGTCCGGATCCACGACGGCTTCGTAGGGAAGTTCCTCCGGCGGAAGTATCTCTCCCGGCGCGCCCAGTATCTTCTTTTCGATGAAACCGAACATCCTGCGGAAATTCTCGTCCCCGCTGGCCTGCATATATTCGTAGCAGCGGTACGCGTCTTCGGGATCCACCGTGGTCATCCCCCTCGCGGAAGGATCGTTGGCGAGGCATACGATTCTGCATCCGGATCCCCGCAGCGCCCGCTCCAGTTTATCCATGAAGGGGGTGTTGTGCCTGTATATGACCGAAACGTCCGCGGATCTTATTCTTTCAGCCGTTCTGCCGATATCCTCCTTCCCGAGAACCTTCTCGTCCGCTATATCCAGCTCCGCATCGAGATCTTTCTGAATGCGCTTCAGTATGGGGATGTGGGACGCCCAGAGCAGCACGAATATTCTGGTCACGGGATCACTCGAACCAGGACATCGCCGATCTGATCGTTTCCGATATCGTCTCAGCGTTCAGATCTTCCAGCAGCAGGTACTCCGCGCCGATCATCCGGCTGAGAAGCAGGGCTTTGCCGAAGCGTATCAGCCCGACCTCTGTGTCGATAACTATGATCCTTATCCCGCTGTCCCTCAGAACTTCCGCCGTTTTCTCGATCTCCTCCGGAGAAGGCTTTCCTCCCTCCAGGCCGACGTTTCCTCTGCCGTCGGTCAGAACGACCATGACCGGTTCGCATCCCGCGTCCGCCTCTCTCTTCAGAACCTCGTAGCCGAGCACGAGACCTGACAGAAGAGGAGTGCGTCCGCCCGTGGGGAGCTCCTTAAGGCTCTTGTACGCGGTGAGGACGCTGCGGGTCATCGGAAGCACCAGCTCCGCCCCCTGATTCCTGAAAACCGCCATTCCGACCTCGTCTCTGCGGCGGTAAGCGTCGTTGAGCATCGAGAGAATCGCGCCTTTGACGGAGACCATCCGTTCATGAGCTCCGACGGAACCGGAGCCGTCCACCACGAAAAGGAGTCTGGTTCCCTTCATCTTCACGCGGATCTTTTCGCGGAGATCGTCTTTTTTGAGAACCACGGCGAGGTTTCCGTGCTCGCGTGACATCTGATACGGGGCCGCCGCGCGGATGCTGGCCGCCAGCGCCACATCGGTGACTTTTCCGGCGGGTATCCTGTCTCCGACGGTCCTCCCTGTGTTGTCATGAGATTCGGAGAGATCTCTCTTCCCGGTCTTCCTGCTGCGGCTGAATCTGCTCTCCGGAGGGATGAAATCGCGGACGTCGAACTCCTCCCCCACGGCGAACACCTTCTCCTCGGAGGATCCTTCGCCGTTGTCTTCCGTATCGGAATCGTCCAGGTCTTCCTGCTGCCGTTCCTGATTCTCGCTGCCGGAATCCGGGGGCTCGGATTCCTGCTCCGGCTCGTCTTTTTCCTCCTGCTGCTCCTCCTGCTTTTCCTGTTCCGGAGGAGATTCCGGTGGCATCTGCGGAGGCTCGCGCCGTCTGTGGCTCAGACATAGCCTGACTGCTTCCTTAAGCTCGTCCATGCCGGCGCGCTTCCTGCCGTGAAGAGCGGAGAGAGCGCAGGCGGCGTTGAGAACGGCTATATCCCCCCTGTGCCCTTCGACGAACATCTCCCCGCATATCTGGGAGATGAGATCCAGATAGCCGTCGTCGACTACTACCGTTAAAACGGACGCGTCAGAGATGCGATTCCTGATCTCCGCTTCGATGGCGGAGTATGCTGCCATAAATCCGGACGGATCGCGCTCGTATTCCAGATTATTGCGGATAATCTCTTTTCTTATACCCTCGTCCTCCGGAGACGAGGTTACGATGCACATATCGAACCTGTCGAGCATGTGGGGGCTGAGCCCGCCTTCCTCCGGATCCATGGTGCATATCAGCACGGAATCGCACGCGGAATCCACCGACACCCCGCCGATCTCCGCTTTGACGATGCCGTCGGAGACCGCGTTCAGCAGGGGCTGGAACACGTCCGCGGGGAGAAGATTGGCGTTGTCGGCGATCAAAATATTGCCGTCCGCCCTTCCGAGAACGGAGTCGGCGGTGACTTTTCTTCCGGTTTTTATCGCTTCCTCGATATCCACGGATCCGAAAAGCTGCTCGCGCGTGACGTTCTGCGGTATTTCTATAATCTTTTTATCCGGAGCGAATCCGGCGATGCTGCGGGCGGCCGCGCTTTTCCCGGTTCCGGGAGGCCCGGTTATGAGCAGGGTGCGGAGGTCCGGAGAGCACAGGAGACACATGAAGGCGTCCCGGATATCGTCCGTTCCGGACATCGAGGCCAGAGGCATGTAGGCTTTCATAATTCCGCCAGAGTGTCCTTTATCCACTGATCTAGGCCGCCGGCGTCCAGCGACGAGTCCTGGAACGGGTTCTTCCTCATACGGTGGGGCAGCACCAGTCTGGAAACGGCGGCCACGTCTTCCGGCCGGGTTTTGTCCCTGCCGTTCATCGCCGCGTAGGCGCACGCGGTCTTCACCAGAGTCAGATCGGATCTGTGGCCGTCCACTCCGAGATGCAGAGAGATTTTCACGGCCATGTCCATGGTCCTGTCGTCGGGGATTATATCTTTCACGGCGGAGCGGGCTGCTACTATCTTTTCGCGGAGCTCCGCGTTGCTTCCCTCGTATTCCCTGATGAAAGCGTCAGGATCTCTCTCGAAGGCGAGCCTCCTGCGGATGATCTCGGATCTTTTCTTCTCGTCCTGCTCTCCCCTGATGTCCACCATCAGCCCGAATCTGTCCAGAAGCTGCGGCCTCAGATCCCCTTCCTCCGGATTCATGGTTCCTATGAGAATGAATTTCGAGGGATGATAATAGGAGACGCCCTCTCTCTCGATGTAATTTACGCCCATGGCGGCCGCGTCGAGAAGAAGATCGACTATGTGATCGTCCAGAAGATTGACTTCGTCAACGTAGAGAATGTTTCCGTTGGCTTTAGCGAGAATCCCGGGTTCGAACTTCTTCTTTCCGGTCGTTATCGCGTGCTCTATATCCAGGGTCCCTGCGACTCTGTCCTCGGTGGAGCTCAGGGGAAGCTCGACCACGCTCATCGGAACGCTGGTCCTCGCGGCGGTTCCGGACGCGATCCTCTCCTGGCATTCCGGACATGCCGCATCCTTGTTCCCCCACGCGCAGCCGCAGGCGCATCCCTCGATAACGTCTCTGGACGGAAGGAGATCCGCCAGCGCGCGGACCGCGGTGGATTTCGCGGTTCCCTTTTCTCCCCTGATCAGCACTCCGCCGATCGCCGGATTGATAGTGTTCAGGATTAAAGCATCCTTCATCTCCTCCTGGCCCACGATGGCCGTAAACGGATAACAGACTCTCTTCATTCGATCCCGCCCTGATTGATCCCTCCGGTTTTTCCGGCGCGCGCCCAATCACTGTTGCAGGAATAAATATAGGTTATATAATCCAAATGGAAAGACAGATGCATATCCGTCATAAATAAGCGGATTTTATGCAAAAAATACCAGAAACGGAGGGTTCCCGCATCCCGGTCGAACAGCTCAAATACCGAATCGCTATGTCGAAAGCATGCAGTGTCCGATGTGCGGGAGTGATTCAGGTCTCAATCCTTTTTCGATTTGTCAGAGATGCGGCAACATCCTCCCCCGGGATGAAGAGTTCGCGGAAGCCATTGCTCCTTCAGACCCGGAAGGCCGGAAATTCCACATTCCGGATATGCCGGCCAGATTCTCTTAAACCCCCGTTCCGGCTCCGGCCGGCTTTTATTCCCCGAATCCTTTCAGTCCGCGGCCCCCCGCCCTGAGGAGCGCCCAGCAAGATACGAATACAGAGCAGCTTATCAGAAGCATCGCCGAGACTCCGTAAATGAAGAGATCCGGCGGGAAGGACGACGCTATCACCATTCCCGCGAAGGCGAACATGAACGTCGTGAAATTGAGAAGGGAAGAAACGGAGCCGTTGTCGCCGTCATGCTGCTCCATAAGGATCCCGAATCCGAACGAGCGGGCGGTTATCGTGACGGAGCAGCAGGGCACTATCGACAGAAGAAACAGCAGCCAGTGGAATCCGGCGAGGAAAGACATCATCCCCAAGCTCAGGAGCCCCATGGACAGTATGAAAACCAGCCTTCTCTAAGGAGATACCCTTCTGTGCTCTTCTATGCGCGCTATTACCAGCCCGGCGATGCACGCGGATGCCAGAACGAGGCTGTATTCCGCGGCGGACAGCCCGAACCCGTCCTGGTAGACATACGATGAAACGGAGATGTAAGCGAGCTGGGAGCCCGTGAACGTGCACATCATCAGCATGAACAGAAGGAAGCTGCGGTTCGCGGCCACCGCTCCGAGCCTGGAGAAAGTCCCGGCGATGCTGCCCTCGTACCTTTCGAAGGGAAGAGCCGCCGGCAGGAAATAACCCAGAAACAGGCAGAAAAGAGCGGTCCCCGCCGGGAACCAGAACGTCGCCCGCCACCCCCCGATGCCGATCAGAAGCGTGCCGATCACCGGAGCCAGTATCGGCCCGAGAATGCCTATCGCCGCGGTAACCGACAGCACGGATCTCATATCGTTTCCCGTGAAACAGTCTTTGATGAGCGCGAACGCCGCCGTCAGAGCGCCTCCCCCTCCCGCGGCCTGGATCATTCTGAGCGCGATGAATATCCGCACGTCGTCCGTGAAGCAGCAGGCGATGTTTGCCAAAGCGTATATCGCAAGCGAAGCGGACAGAACCTTCCTTCTTCCGTATTTGTCGGCCAGAGGACCGAGTATCAGAATGCTGAACGCTAGAACCAGCATGAAAAGATACAGAGACATGTTCAGCACGGACTCCGAGGTTCCGAAATCCGAGATCATGACCGGAAGCCCGGAGAGATACATGTCCGTGGATATGGGCCCGAACATGCTGAGGAGTATTATCAGCAGCATGAGGGGACGGCGGCCCAGCCTTGTCTCTATCATCCCGCATCCCGATATTTAAAGAATAAAAATAGGTTTGGAACTCCGTCCGGAATCGGCTCCGGTCTTTTCTGATCGATGAGATGTACTCTTCCTGGATGCGGACAACCTCCGTGCTGTCCGCCGCCGCGGAATAATCCTCGAGCAGGGCGCCGTTGAGCCTCATGAACTCCGGGGCCCAGTTGAAGCGGCCCAGAAACGTTTCCGCCTGCTCCCTCTGCCCCAGGATGTACAGGGAAGCCATCACGGCCTCGGCGCTGTTGAGCTCCATGGGCCTGCCCCAGTTGACCGGATTGGAAGCCAGAAGGTAGGGGAGAGCGCGCTCGTTAACATTCTTCAGCCTCGGAAACTGATCGATGTTGGTCCAGGTGAGATCCATCACGACCAGCCCCCTTCTCGCGTAGCGCAGATCCGCCGGGGACAGCGCCCGGTCGGAGAACGGGGAAAGGACGACAGAGCCGGACGGGATGCTCTTCAGAGTCTTGGCTTCCCTTCCCAGCCCGAACTTCAGCATGCGCTTGGCGGTGCATTTTCCCGGATCGCACTGGCATTTGTCGTAGATGATGACAGGAATCATGCGGACACCATGGATCTGAGCTTCTCCGGATCCTTCATATTGGTTTCCACCCAGTCCCTGACCTCTTCCATGGTTTTCAGATATTCGTCGTATAACTCGGCGTCGTCCGTGGCTTTGTATTCCTCTCTGGTCCTCATCGGGGCGCAGATCTGCCTCCCCTGCCAGGGAGTCCTTCCGGACCACTCGTCGAATACCGCTTTCTCCATGTAGACGACGATGTCGTACTCCTGATCCTTTCTGAGAATCTCCTGATCCTTGAAATCCTTGGAGACGCTTCTCCTGATATCCTCCCCGTTCTGATAGAGAACGGAGATCATCTCGCAGTCGACGAAATCCTTCTCCGGGCCGGCGCTGTAAACCTCGTACAGATCCGGATACGTCTTCGCGGCGAAATGCTCGGCGATCTGAGATACGAAATCGTTTTTCCTGTCGATAAAAAGAACTCTGATTCTGGAGCGTTTCTTCCCGAACATCGCAAATCCTCTCCTGCGTAATCGTAGATCGTAGATAACCGTTGTCAGTTCTCTTTCGAGAGGTTCCTCCAGGTTATTATTCCCCTCTGGACCGCGGTGAGGTTTCCGACGACGGCGAACCAGATCATCATAATCTCCATCCAGCAGATGTCGAAACCGTATATCTCGAAAGATCCGTACCCGGCCGCAGACATGATCAGCTGTATTATGGGAAAGATAGTGGAGAGGACGACCCTGTCCGCGCGCCCGAGCAGTCCGGCGTAAAGCCTCGGAGCCCCGACGGCCTGCGCCTGGGTCCCCATGTACGAGGTCAGAAGGACTCCGACCAGGGCGGCCATTCCCAGATACGGATTGCACCAGGAGCTTACCGCCACTCCGCCGATCATGAAGACGTCGGCGTATCTGTCGAACACGTGATCCAGATAATCCCCTTTGGCGGACGCCTTTCCAGCGAGTTTGGCTATTTTGCCGTCCAAAGCATCGAAATATCCGGAAATCAGAACGGCTGCCGCTCCGACTCCCAGCAGGTACCTGTATCCGTCGTATCCGCTGAAATAGAACAGAATCCCGCATACGGCCGCGATTATAAGGCCGATCCATGAAATAAGGTTCGGATTTACTCCGATCATCCGTTTCGCTACGGGCGCCAGCGCAAAATCCGCTCTCGCTCTCTGTCCGTCAAGAACCATTCTTCCATCTCCGAAGACCAGTTGACGCTTCCCGGAAGATATTTTCCGGTATTTCCGGAGAGAATATCCTCGGCCGCATCGGCGGCGCCGGCAGGCGTAACCGAGGTGCAATTTATCTCGAACACAGGTATATCGGTTTCGGCCGACTCGCACAAAATCACGTCGAGAATCTCCGATTCTGTGTTCTCCCTGACCTTCGCGCGGCTGTAGCCTCTCCTCTCCAGCCTCTCCGCCAGCACTTCCGGGGCGCATCTGAGAACAATGATAGTCCCGCAGTCCATGAAATGGGAGAGATGCCCCTCCATGATGACCGTTCCGCTCTTTTTCCTGTAAGGTTCCAAAGAATCGTTGAGAAGATCGAGATCGACTTCGTACGTGTCCCTGGACTCGTCCAGATTCCCGAGAAGGCCGGAGGAGCGGATGTGCGCGCTCAGGTCCAGAACCTCGTATCCTCTCCGGCGCAGCTCCTCCGCAACGGAGGTCTTTCCGGTCCCGGGAGTCCCGGTCAGAGCTACCAGCATCAGGAGATCTCCCCGAAATAAGGCTCCGCGCGTCCGATGACGTTATCCCATGAGGGAGTTCCCGTCAGGGGTCCGATGCTCTCGACCACGAACGACGCGGCGGCGGACGCTATGACCAGCGCCTCCGGAACCTTGTAACCGCGGTACAGAGCGGCATAGAATCCTCCTCTGAAGGAATCCCCCGCCCCGGTCACGTCGACGACCTTGTCCGCTTTGACGGCCGGAACCGACATAGTCTCGTTTTTGTACACCGCGAGGCTCCCCTCGGATCCCAGAGTGCAGACTATAAGATCGAGATCGGCGTCGAAAACGGAGCTTCCCAGATGCCTGCTCAGAGCATCCGACTCCAGCTTGTTGCAGAACAGCGCGTCCGCCATGGGGAGAGCCTCCCTGAAAGTGTCCGGGCCCCAGGCGTAATGGGACTCCTGAGCCGGATCCAGCGCCATCCTACGCCTCTTCAGCATCTTCATCGTGGATATGTAGTATCTGGGCTGGCCGGTGCAGAAATGCACGTATTCCGATTCCGAGGCGTTCTTCAGAAGCCTTACGCCCCTCTCCTCCAGAGAGTCCATCGGCCCCTGGTAGAACAGAACCATCTGCTTCGATTCCGGAGCGTCTACTATAATTGCTTTCGAAGTCTCTTTATCGTCCACGGCGACGAACTCGTCCGTGATGAGGGAGCATTCCTTCATGAGATCGCGGTATGCGACGGGAAAATCCTGGCCCACGAACGAGCACAGAGCGGTGGGGCATCCGAGTCTGGCGGCGGTGAGCGCGATGTTCATCCCGACTCCCCCGAGCACGGTCTCGGAAGAGGCGATCCTCATTGTTATCCCCTCGACGGGAAGAGAGGGTACCGTCATGATGTGATCGACGGTCGTGCTTCCGTACACGGTAAGAAAGGGCTTCATGTCCCCTCCCTCCACCCGGTGACGTATTCCTTCTGGATTTCTGTGAGGGAGTCTATCTCCACCCCCATGGATTCCAGCTTCACCGATGCAATTTCCCTGTCGATGGAGTCCGGAACGGAGTAAACCTGTCCTTTCATCTCCTTGTAATGCTGTGACATGTACACGATTCCCAGCGCCTGGGTGGCGAAGCTCATGTCCATGATCTCGGCGGGATGGCCCTGTCCGGCGGCGAGATTCATGAGACGGCCTTCCGCTATGAGGTAAAGCTTGCGCCCGTCCTTCATCCTGTACATATCGATGAAATCTCTTACCCGCTCATGCGAGACCGAGGCTTTCTCCAGATCCGGCTTGCTTATCTCGTTGTCGAAATGCCCGACGTTTCCCATCACGCACCCGTCCTTCATCAGGGCGATATGCTGTCCGGTGATGATGTCCTTGCACCCGGTGACGGTAATAATCATATCAGCGGTGCGGACGGCGTCCTCCATCTTCATCACCTGGAACCCGTCCATCAGAGCCTCGATTGCCTTCACCGGATCAATCTCGGTGACGGTGACGATAGCCCCGAGACCTTTGGCTCTCAATGCGACGCCTTTTCCGCACCATCCGTACCCGGCGACCACCAGCCTCTTCCCGGCGACGATGAGGTTCGTGGCGTTCATCCATCCGTCGAAAGCCGACTGTCCTGTTCCGTACCTGTTGTCGAAGAGGAACTTCATCTTGGCGTCGTTCACGTCCAGCACGGGAAATTTCAGCGCCCCCTCCGCGGCCATCGCCCTCAGGCGGACCACTCCGGTGGTGGTCTCCTCGTTGGCCGCCCTCACAGTCTCCAGAACCTCGCTGCGGGAGGTGTGGGACATAGCTATGAGGTCCGCGCCGTCGTCGATGATGAGATCCGGAGACATGTCCAGAACCGTGTTCAGGTTGCGGTAGTACTCCTCCTGGGTCTCCCACTTCTTAGCATAGACTTTCAGACCGTACTCCTCCCTGAGGGCGAGAGCGACGGAGTCGTCGGTAGACAGCGGATTGCAGCTGGCGAGACGGATCTCCGCCCCCGCGGCCGCGAGAGTTACTGCCAGCATCCCGGTTTTGGCTTCCGTGTGGAGCGCCATTCCCACCTTCAGGCCCTCCAGGGGCTTCTCCTCGGAAAAGCGTTCCCTGATTTTCTTAAGAACAGGCATGTGATCCTCGGCCCAGTGAAGCCTGAGCGTTCCTTTTTCCAGAAGTTCGTCCATTCAGTTTCCTCCTTTCTCGAATTCGGACATGAGATGCCGGCATATGCATTCCACGGTTCCCCTGCGCGTCTTTTCTGAAGAATACTCCGCGATGATCCTTCCGATCTCCTCCCGGTTTCCTCTGAGCTCTCCGGCGAATTTTATCATGTTTTCCAGAGCCCGGCTCATCTCGTCCGAAATGGGAACGGTAGCGGTGCGGGACGTGCGGGAGAGAGGATTCAGATCTATGGAAATGACGACTTTTCCCATGGAGACCAGCGCCTCGGCCCTGTCGCCGTCCTCGATGGGAACGACGATGACGTCGCTGGAGAATATTCCCTCGTCCGTGCACAGAGCGCGGTCGTGGTTGAGCCCCTTTATCCTGCGGTCCGGGTTCCTTCCGAGGACCTCGCGGGCGCCTTTGGACTCCAGATAGGAGATGAGACCTTCCATCCTCTCCGGCGTTCTGTGGAACAGATTCACTTCGATCTTAGCGCCGACGGCGGAGGCCAGAGCTATAAGGCCCTCCGGATCCAGAGCGGCGGCGTTGCCGTTCACGCAGACCACCGGGTTTCCGGCATTCAGAAGAAACGCCGCGGCGGCCCTCTCGGCGTCCAGAGCGGCATCCGTGCTGGTTTCGCCCATGAGATAATCGTACGCCTCCCCGCGGCCGTGAGAAATCAGACCGGTGGGGGTCACCAGACCCTTTTCGACCATCTCCGCAAGACGCTCGCGGGTCATGAGCGACTTGTACCTCGGGTGATCCTTAGGAATTTCCATGAGGGGTAAACCGCTGTCGGATATATTAGGTGCATCCGGATCCCGCCGGTCCGGTCCGCCGGATCAGGCGTTTTTCGTTTAACGCGCTTTGCACTCCGCGGCTCGCCGGCGACCGCTATAAACATATCGTACCTGTATATTGCCGGACTATGCCTGAAATCCGTATCGTCGTAGTCGGCGCCAAATTCGAGGGAAACGTCGGCGCAATCGCGAGATCCATGGCGAATTTCGATATAAAGGAACTTTATCTCGTGAATCCGTGCGAGATCGGAGACGACGCTTACAGGAGATCCAAGCACGGATCGGAGATACTGGACAGCGCATGCGTCGTGACCAGTCTCGAAGAGGCCGTAAAAGACTGCTTTCTGGTGGTGGGCACCAGCGGGATAACCACGAAGGGAGACAGAAACTACACCCGCGTTCCGGTTCCCGTCCGCGAATTCGCGGAGAACTGCAGAGGATACTCCGAAAAGATAGCGATTCTGTTCGGGAGAGAAGATATCGGGCTTCTTCAGGACGAGCTTAACCTGTGCGACGTGCTGATAACGATCCCCACAAGCGAAGAATACCCGATCCTGAACCTTTCCCATGCCGCGAACATCGTGATGTACGAGATGTTCCAGGCCTGCAGCGTGCCCAGAAGGCCGGAGCCCGCGGACAGAGCCGAGAAGGAAAGAATGTACGGATTTTTCAGCGACCTCATGGACGCCATCGAGTACCCGCCCAGCAGGAGAGACGCGACCAGAGTCATGTTCAGAAGGATGATGGGGCGCTCCATCCCCACGAAATACGAGTACAACACGATAATGGGCGTATTCGGAGACGCTTCGAAGATAATCAGATATGGTAAAGTATGGGAAAAGAAGTGAAATCCGATTCCCACAGCGAAAAAAACGCGAGGAATCTGGATCCTTCGGCGTCTTCCCTGTGTATTATGTCCGGCAGAATGCCGGAAATGCCGGCGATTTTGTCCGTTACCGCCCTGGATTCGATGTCGCTGAAGTCCGATCCGACCGCGACCACGATCCTTCCGGAATAACCGTCCATGTTTCCGACCGCGAACGAAACCATCTTCTCGGCCGCGGCGGCGGGATTGGCGTCAGATTCGTATACGAAAGTATAGGTTTTATGCGGGAATGTGGTGTAAAACGGGCCGCTGAGAAGATCGGCGATGGATTTCACTGCAAAGAATAAAGAATTGGCCATCCTGGTGAAGACCCAGCGCGCTTCCGTGTCGGGGTTCATCATCAGCATGGTCTGCTCGTCCGAAAGAAACATCCTGTCGGCGAACGCGGAGATTCCCTCTATGTATTCTTTCATGTCTCCGCGGCGTCTGTCTTCGAATTTCAGGGGAAGCCCCATTATAACCACGGTTCTGCAGCCGCATTCCCTGGCGGCCTCCAGAATGACCGGGGCCATTCCGGTTCCGGTTCCCCCGCCGGCCATCAGAAACAGTAGCACGGTGCGGTAATTCCGGAAAACCTGTTTCAGGGCCTCCGAATTCTCTCTTACTATTCCCGACGCGAGAACCATGTCCCCGCGGGTGCCGGGATCTCCGGAATTGCGGGAATAGGTGACGCTGCGCCCGTCGGTATTGATCCTCATCAGCGGATATCCCAGTCTGGATTCGTTTCCCTCGAGCGTTCTGCAGGCTCCTCCGCCGCAGGCTACGGCCAGAACCGTCCCGCGCGCCCGAATGCTGTTCTCCGAATCCATAAAAACCGACCCCCGGGAGGGGGTAAAGGGTTTTGATTGCCAGTTAGGCCAACCTTCTCATCCGAACAGGGCGGAGAGTCCGGCTGCAGCCTCTTCCTCGCTGACAGTCTCCTCTTCGGGTTCCTCAGCTGCTGCAGGGGCTTCTGCGGCGGCTGCGGCGGCGGGAGCGGCACCGGCGGCAGGGGCAGCGGCGAATGCTGCGCTTGCGATGGCCTCTTTGATGTCTACTCCGTCGAGGGAGGCTATCAGTGCTTTGATCTTGGCTGCATCAGCTTCGACTCCGGCGGCAGTGAGAACGGCTTTGACAGCGTCCTCGGTGATTTCCTTGCCAGCAGAGTAGAGAACCATTGCACTGTAAATATACTCCATTTATTTCAACTCCTTAATTTTAGCCGAATAATGCACTGAGACCAGCGGCTGCTTCTTCTTCGCTGACCTCTTCTTCTTCATCTTCCACGCTCTCCTGGACGGCCGGAGCGGACTCGGCAGCTTTAGCGGAAGCTGCGGCGGAAGAGCTGAGTCTTGCCGCGATCGAGTCGTTCGAATAGCCGCTCACAGAAGCGAGAGACAGCATCTGAGCATCTGCCTTCGCCAAGAGCATGCCGATATTATCTTTGGTCGGTATCGCGGCTGTTAACGAAAGGCCGATAGCCTCCCTGAACGCCTTAGCGATGAGCGGCACAATGGTTTCCTTTGTGGGGAACGCGATGTATACGCCCAGCGACAGTGCGTTGCGAGCAGCCGTAGCGAACATTGATGTGTAGTAGTCTTCGGGGATATTCAGGACGTCCCTCTTGTAGATCACTCCGTCTTCGTAAGCGGCCCTGAGGTCCATACCTACGATCATGGGGAGAATCTCGAGTTTGGGAAGCATCGCCGCCACGGGTCCGGAGATCGGCTCCCCGGCTTTGACGAGCGTGGTATCCTTTTTGACTGCTATCTTTCCTGCTTCGATTGCCGCAGGAATGCCTATTTTCTGAAGTTCACCGATAATCGGGCCGGGTCCGAAGGGAGTGGGTCCCTTGGGTACAACGATATCGAAAGGTGCCAGCTGTCCCTCCTTTGCAGGAGCTGCAGTCTTGGTCGATTCAAGCTTCCTGAAAAGCTTGAAAGGATCGATGTCTGTGGTGACAACCGCGCACTGCCCGTGAACAGAATCCAGAAGGCCTTTGATTCCGGGTTTCTCCTCGGCGATCTCTTCAATGGCGAGGCGTATGAGTTTGTCCTTCGTCATTTTGAGCTTCGCGTGGGACCTGAGTCCGGCCCTCATCGACTGGATCTGCTGTCCGGGGATTCCCGCCATGTCTACAATAGCCACGACGGGGTACTCGCGCATATCCTGTACCAGCTCGCTTACCATGTCCTTTTTCCAAGCTGCGACGTGTGCCATCTTTGAACCTCCTTACAATGCGATCTTCTCCGCAGGTCCCATCGTGGTCTTGACGTATGCGGAAGCGATGTTGTGCCTTCCTTTTTCAAGGTGGGCTTCGACACGCTTGATGATGAGATCGATGTTGTCAGCGATCTCTTCCGCGCTCATCTCGACGTTTCCGACGGGTGCATGGAAGGTCTTCCTGTCTTTCGTCCTGATGGTTACAGACTTGCGGAGGCTCTCGATCATCGGGCTGGGATCTGCTCCGGGCGCGATGGGCTTAGGCATTTTTCCGCGGGGACCGAGAACGGTACCGAGTCTCTTACCGACTACCGCCATCAGAGGGGCTTCGGCAATGAAATAATCGATCTCGTTAGCGATCTTTTTAGCCTGTTTCTTGTCGCCCGCGATCTCGCCCAGTTCTTCGGGCGTGATTACGCGGTCGGCCACGTCTTTGGCTTTCAAGGCAAGTTCGCCACCACCAATGACACAGATCTTAACCGCTCTCCCGCGGCCGCTCGGGAGGATGATATCCTCGGTGATACGGTTCTTGGGAATAGTGAGGTCGACATCCGTGAGATTGATGGCCAACTCAACCGTCTCAGTAAATTTGCGCTTCTTCGCACTATCCAGTGCTTTCTGCACAGCAATTACGGTTGGTTTTTCTGCCAATACAATTCCTCCTCGTAGTACATGCGAGTCATAGACTCTCCTACAAGCAGAGTTCCTTACACGGGTCTTATATTTATAACCTTGTCATGAGACGGCTGCGGAATTCAGAAAAAGGCCCGGAATCCGGCCCGGTCTCCTCAGCGCGGCGTAACAGAATGCGGCCGTCGGGATGCGTTGCTGTCCAGAAGCCAGTCGATAACGTTGACCACCTTCACGCCCTCGTCGTTCCCGAGCCCGAACCGATCCATCGTCAGAATGATCTTCTCGTAGTTGTCCCTGACGGATTTCAGAGGTCTGATCTCTCTGTCGTACGTTTCCTCCGCCATAACCGTCACAGATACCTGATAATATCTCACCGTATCCCCCTTTATCGCGGTAAAATCCACTTCCTGATCGCGGAAACTGCCCGAAAAAACCCTGTATCCTCTGCGGAGAAGTTCGAAAAAGACTGCGTTTTCCAAAGGCGCGCTGATATCGCGCAGCTCGCCGGGATTGACGAGAATGCTCCTGGCCCCCAGATCTGTGGCGTAATACTTTCCCTTGGAGAAGGATACTTTCTTTCCCCCGATATCGTATCTGTCGGCATGGTAGAAGAGATGCGCTTCCAGAATTACCCCCAGGTACTTGCGCACGGTGTCGTCGGACAGTCCGGTCGCCTCCGAGATTCTCTCCGCGTTCGTAACGTTGCGGATGTTCGAATACAGAAATCTGCATATGGAATTCAGTCTGCCGGTCTTTCCCGAAACGCGCGACAGAATGTCTTTCATCATCACGGTGCTGTATATTCCCTCCGACTGGGCGCGGCAGATCCTCTCCCCCCTGTCAGGTTCCGTCGAAGGAAGAGATCCGTAGCGAAGAAACTGAACGAATCTTTTCTCGGGATCGCCGCCGTGAAGCTCCATGTATTCTCTGAACGACAGAGGCAGGATCTCCACCTCCATGTATCTGCCTGACAGTTTGGTTGACAGTTCGGATGACAGCATTCTGGAATTGGAGCCGGTTATATAGACGTCGCAGTCACCGCGTGCGACGAGCATTGCCACCACGCGTTCCAACCCGTCCGCATCCTGAATCTCGTCGATGAAGATGTAATGCAGGCCCTTGTTTCCGAGACATGGATTCAGCATGTTTCTGAGCTCTTCCGAATCCGTTTCTTTTCCCAAAAGGTCCAGATCGATGTAGCAGACGGACTCCTCCGGTATTCCCTGCGAACGGAGATTGTCCATATGCTGATGCATTACCGTGGTCTTGCCCGTTCTGCGCATACCGGTTATAACTTTGACAAGATCGGTCTTTCCTGCCGAATCCTGAAGTATCTGAAGATAGTCCTGCCTTTTTATCTCCATATTATCAGGGATATATTGCTCTGTTATAAATTATCCCTGATATTTTAGGTAAAAATAGGATTATATGCATTTTTCCCTAATTTATTCGTGAGATTGAACTGACGGTTCAGGACGGGAGCCGGTACATCCGGAAATCTGATATTCCGGCCCTCGGACTCTCAAAACCGGCCTCGCTTTTTGCTAAACAGGGACGAAAGATCACCTTTTGGAATATTCCAAACACTGTCTGGAAAATTATGCCCGTGAAATCCGCATTCTGGAATAGCCCGAGAATTCAGCAACGACCGGATTCTTGATGAATTCCAGGCCCTTCTCCCTCTCATCCCAGACGTTTTCAGACATCATATCCCGCTTGACCGGTTCGGATGACTGCGTCAGGAGGTGCCTGTCGTAGTATCGAGCGGATTGTTCCTGTCCGGAGTCCTGATGATCCATGACTCCTCTGTTGACTGACGGTGATACCGGGCCCTTGCATCATCATCGATGACTCTCATAAGTTCGGCATAGCGGGACCATGTCAGGACCGGAGATCCTGCAGACAGCGTCTGCAAAATCCCTGGGATTTTACGCTGAGTATCTTGTACTTCCTGAAATTCAGGAATTCGTCGACCGACTGCACAAACTGCTCCGTTGTGAAGCCCTGGCCGCCCTCATTCTGAACTATTTCCACTATGGAAACGGTTGACCCTTGCTCCGGTTCCCCTTACGAGAAAATATTGGATGTGTGTTTCGATATGGAGGGAACATTCACATCGAACAAGCGTGCCATGCCTTTCGCGAAATCCGAATGTTCTCCTCTTTTACGATGACATTGACGCCCGAACCGTCGTCCAGCAGATAGATAATAGAATTAAGCGGATTACTCATTTGATGACCTCGTTAAATGAAAGAAGTCTGTACCTGCAGCATTTGTGTCGTTTTTACGAGCGGCAATCTCTGAAGAAAGTCCGTTGCATAAATCATCACGTCATGAGTCTGACTTATCAAATGTATTAGCACCTGACCTCGCCACATGATGCTCGATTTTGTCATGCTGGCTCATTCGACATTCGATGCCGCCCATGGCTTTCGCTGACCGCCTTCGCCGAATCCGGCACGCAGGTGACCGATTCTCAGGCCCTGATAGGCCCCCATAGGGGGCCCTTGGCCCCGATATTGGTGAAAATCTCCTCAGATACGAGGTCCCAATTGCTGAAGACCGCCTTCTTGCAGACCCCTTTCTCGACGATCCTCGTAACTGTCAAATGGCTCGGCGACCACACTATGGATTCCGTGCAGGGCTTCTCGACGGACGTCCTGCGCCTTCCGCGCTCCGTCACAGTCTTGCGGACCCCTTTCATCTCGTATCTGGCCATGGCTATGGACACTTCAGACAGAAGGGCCAGCAGCATGGACCCCCTGATGGAGGACTCGTTCCATACCTTCAGCGGCTTGATTCCCGTCACCCTCTTCAGCGAATGGATAAGGTGCTCCACGGTGGCCCTGGCACGGTACTTGTCCAGAGCCTCCGCAGGTGTCAATTGGCTGGAGGATTCGAGCTTGAATAATCCCGCGCGGGGACCCATGACTTCCCTTACCAGCCCCTCGCGCTCCTCGTCCGTGAACTCCGGCTTCCTCTGCTGGGACACGGTGACCTGGACGTCCGCAAGGACATTCCTCTTCACGGCCACGAAATCGGACTTGCGGAGCCTCCCGCTCTCGTAGATCGTCATGGCGCTTATCATGCGGTCGACGCTCGAATTAGGCCTTCCAAGCGGACGCGATCTCGTCATGGACGGGCCTTTCCAGGAGCCGGACGAACATTTCCTCAGGAGGCAGAGGGTAGCATTCGGATAATGCTCAGCCGATGTCTGATGGTATTGCCCACCAAGAAACGGTTATATTGCCACCATATGATCAACCCGCGATCTAATGAGGGTTTATCTCGATAATTGTGCTTTCAATCGCCCGTATGATAGCCCGTCCCATGTCAGGATAGTCAATGAAGCCAATTCCAAAATGGCCATCCAACGTCAGATAGCCTCTGGCAGAATCGAACTCGCTGTATCATTCATGTTGTTCGCTGAAACAAAAAGATGCCCCAATGCCATGGCCAGAGAATACAATCTTGCTTTCATGAAGAAGAATCAGAAAGCATATATCGGTTCCTCTGAAGAGAATAGGCTCAGGCCGTTGATAGCAGAGATCGTATCGACTGGCATAAAGGCTGCCGATGCCACTCACATCGCATGTGCAATCCTATCTGAGTGCGATTATCTCATAACCACTGATGACAGGATGCTGAAGTACAGAGACCCTAGGATAAAGATAATAACTCCAACGGACATGGTGTATATAATGGAGGTATGAAAATGGACTCTGATATCCGTGTCTACACATCCGATGAGATCATGGTGCTCGGCATGAAATGTCT
>JAEEGL010429788.1_pt1 | contig 26943 bp, 28 predicted proteins | sample 9134231 | NCBI WGS metagenome assembly JAEEGL01 (sample SAMN16246548, study PRJNA631951) | gut metagenome | biome: gut microbiome; feature: rumen; material: fiber-attached | host: Bos | place: Iran: Karaj | collected 2018-10 | reverse complement strand
GTTCATAAACAGATAAAACCAATGATATACAAAAAGAAGGACTGTTTTGTGTGTGACTAAACGACTTGCTTATCAAAATTTCACTATATACTGTGTGCTAGCAATGCCAAAAGCACAATATAGACGACTGAATAGTTACGAGGAATATACACTTGACGATGAGATTAATTCTGAAATAATAACCTTGCAGGAACTGGATTCAGAAATACGATTAAGGAAAGAATTATCTGACGATTGTGAAAAATATCCTGACTAAATATAAAAACAAGAAATCAATTCTAAGATGTCAGACCACGTTGAGTGCGTAGTTTTGATGTCAAGGGATAAAAGCTGAAAAGCCCGATTTTACGGCGATTTTCGGCTATACAGTTAAACTGCACACTCAACCCCGGTATGGTTTTTGCTGTATTCGGAAAGACATCTACGCACTAAAAACGGCTGACAACATTTCTGCACACTGAGGTTAGTGCGTCAAAATGATAATTGGCTTTTGGTAGTGCGTCAAATTGTTGTCAGAGAGTGAAAAGTGCGTAGGATCGCAAAAATGATACATATCAAATATTGCGATTGATATATAGGGTTGAGGGCGTGGAAATGTTGTCAATAAAAGGAGGAATCCATATGCCAGAACACATCAATTTACTTGACAAAAACGAAATGCTCAAACTGCTGAAAGGCGAATATTCTGTACGCCGCGTGAAACGGTCGCAGTTTGACCATGAACCTATGAATGTTCCGACAGAAGTCTCTGTTGTTTTGGTGGATTATATTTACAAGGCTCCGCACTGTAAAAGGGTATTTCAAGAGGCACTGAAGGTGCTGTTTTCCGGTTCTGCCGGTGATGTTTTCCTCGGCTTTGATTATGTGGATGAATGTCTTTTGGACGAAAAGCTTGGACTCGCGGCATTTCACATTGACACAGCAATGCTGATTCCGTTGCTGAAAGAGGGGATACGGCGGAACAGGAACGGTCTGTCCGGCAGAACAGCATTCTGCTCCACAAGCTGTCTGGAGTGGATCAGAACTGTCAGCAGATCTTATGAAAAAGAATACGGATTCACACTCTTGGATGAATAAAAAATCCCCGCACCACTGAATCACCAGTGATGGCGGCTTTAAAAAGGAGAGTACACGATGGAATTTGAAATCAAAAACGGCGTGCTGGAAAGGTGTATTCCTGAACAGGACGAAACGAGCGTCACCGTGCCTGACAGCGTGACACAAATCGGGACGAACGCATTTGAGGAGTGCATATCCCTGCAGGAAATCGCACTGCCGGACAGTGTGACGGAAATCGGAACAAAAGCGTTCTATCACTGCAGATCTCTGCGGAAGATCCGTATTCCTGCGGGCACAACAGTTATCGGTGAGAATGTATTTGCCGGCTGCGAATCGCTGGAGGAAATTGAACTGCCGGAGCACCTGGAACGGATCGGCAGCTTTGCGTTCTCGGGCTGCAGAGCGCTTCGGGAAATTCGATTCCCGGCGCACACGATGCTCGGAGATATGCAGATGAGCGTATTTTTCGGATGCAGCGCCCTGCGGAAGGTCGTACTGCCGGAAGGCGTGAAAAGCCTCGGAAGCGGTTTCTTCTGCCAGTGCGAATCGCTGGAGGAGATCGAACTGCCGGAGGGCTTGCAGTCTCTCGGAGAAATGGCGTTCTCCGAATGCACGGCACTGCGGGAGATCTCGCTGCCGGACAGCCTTGAAGAGATCGGAGACCGCGCATTCGAGGAGTGCCGCGCACTTCAGGAGATCCGGTTGCCGGACGACCTGAAGCGCATCGGTGCCCATGCATTTTGCAGCTGCCGGAAGCTGAAAAAGGTGCGGTTTCCGGCAGACCCGGAGCGGATCCCGGACAGCGCGTTTCTGCTCTGCCCCCGCCTTGCGGAATTGGCATTCGCGGCGGCGCCGAAGCAGGGAAGCGCCCTGCACAAATGGCTTTGCAGATTTCTCCCGAAGCACCGGGAAATTTCGCTGAATATGCAGCGTTTGCAGACGCTCGATGCCGAAAGTGCGGCGTTTCTGCACACGACGCAGGCGCTGGAAGATGCGGAGATCACCGCCCTAACGCCACAGAATCCTGTGATGCGGGGACAGAATACTTTAATAACAGTCACAATCGAAAACAACGAATTTAAATTTCACGGCACGTTTGACTGCGGCTACGCAGGCTTTTATTGTGACGATCAGATCTTTTCCAACGAAGATCCCGATTATGTGCGGGAAAACGGCTTGCAGGGCAAAGATCTATCTGAATGCTCTGATGAAGAGCTTGCAGCGGAAATGGCGGCATTTTATAATGCGGCGGAAGCCCGATTGCAGCAGAATATTCAGTTCTTCAACTGGAATTTTCTGGATGAGCTGATGCAGAATCTGGAAGGCTGCGGTTATCCGTACTGGGAATATCCGGACATGGTTCATCCGGATTTTCTGGAGGCAAATCCCGATTTTGACGACTGGTATCCTGATGACGGGAGTGACCTTCCGGAGCCTGTTTTCATTCCTGAAAATGCCGGCAGCAATGAGATCGAACTTCGCAGAAAGTATCCGGGCTTCAATTTCGAGCATTGGATCTCGACTATGACACTGCATGGCCTCCAAGTCTCGGATATGGAGGACGGAGGCTGGATCTCATTTGAGATCTCGGATGAGATGGAGTATCTCTGTCATCTCGTTGCAATGGTAGAGCCAGATCTGAGCTTTGCGGAGTGGAACAACGGATAATACAGTACGTTTGAAGGTGCAAAGAATGATTGACGGAACATACGGAGTTTACCACGGAGAAGTACATAGAATTGGTTTTGAGGCAAACGGAAAAATCGCATTATCTCCCAATTCCGACAGTGAAACAGATGATACATATGTCGATCCGTATCATCTTGGAATGTATACAAAAAATATAGATCGGACAGAGCTTTCTGAGGCTTACGGTCTGGAATCCTATGCGGAATATAAAGGTTATAAGATTTCCATAGTCCGCGAAGTTGGTGACGATTATGAATGATACCTCAGTGATTATGCGCTTGCCCAAAAGCTCGGCTTTGATAGATGTGATAAATGCGGCTATCATCGGATGGTCAGAAAAGCGGATGTCAGGGTGACTGTCGTAAAAAAGCCGATCAGACTGTGATGTCTCATTGCATGATTCCTCAAAAAAAGCTGACCGGAGCCGACAGGGGCTCCGGTCAGTGTTTTTATGATTCCGCACAGACGATCGTGCCGCAGCCGAGCACGCAGGCATTGTCATCATAGAGCACGGCGGTCTGTCCGGGCGCCGCAGCCCTGACCGGCTGATCGAACAGAATCCGCATCGTTCCCTTCGGCGAAAGCGTGACGGATGCAGCCTGCGGCGCATGACGATACCGGATTTTCACATTCGCGCGGAGCACCTCGCCGCCGGAAATGCCTGCAATGCCCATAAAGCTGACATCGCTGCAGAGCACGGCTCTGTGATACAGCCCCGTCTCTGCTCCGAGCACGATGCTGTTTGTGTCCGCACAGATCTTCTGCACATAGGCAGGCGCACCGAGTGCAATGCCGAGCCCCCTGCGCTGCCCGACCGTATACCGGTATATCCCCTGATGCCGCCCGACGGTCTCGCCGGACTGATTCTTAAAATCGCCGTCCGGCGGCAGCTCCCGTTCCGCGTGCTCCGCGATGAAATCGGCATAGTGCCCGTCCGTGACAAAGCAGATTTCCTGCGAATCCCGCTTGTGCGCCACGGGCAGACCGGCTTGCTCCGCGATCTGCCGCACCTCCTGCTTTGTCAGCTTTCCGAGCGGCATGACTGTCCGGCGGAGCTGCTCCTGCGTCAGCCTGCAAAGCATATAGGACTGGTCCTTCGCGGAATGCGCCGCCTGCCGCACGGTATATCTGCCGTTCTGCAGCCGCAGGACCTCCGCGTAATGCCCGGTCGCAGCACAGTCGGCGCCCTGCATATCTGCGAATGCGAGCAGCCCCTGCCACTTGATATTCCGGTTGCAGAGAATGCACGGATTCGGCGTTTTCCCGCTGAGATATGCCTCGACAAACGGCGCTGTGATCTGCTCGCGGAATTCCGTCAGACAGTTCACGGCATAATACGGGATATCCAGCTGATCTGCGATATTCCGTGCATCCGTGATCTCGCAGCAGCGGCTTTCCGTGCCGTCCGCGGACTGCCATGTGCGCAGCGTCACACCGATCACATCATAGCCCGCGAGCTTCAGCAGATACGCGGTCACGGCACTGTCCACACCGCCGGACATGCCCACAATGACGCGCTTCACCGTCAGCCCCTCAGATCGAATAGAAGTCGCCGCTTGCCGCTTCCTGCATATTCAGAAAGTCCGCAAGCGTCAGATGCTCGGCAAAGCAGCGCAGGCAGGCGTTCATACGGTCCCACAGGCAGCTCTTGACGGACGGTCGGATGCCCGTATCCGCTTCGATCTCCGATGCATCCGCGAGGATATTGTTGTCCAGAATATTCAGCAAATCCGCAATGAGAATCCCCTCAGCCGGTTTCGCCAGCATATACCCGCCGTGCTGTCCCTTCACGGCACGGACAAAGCCGCCCTGCCGCAGAAGCATCAGGATCTGTTCCAGATATTTCTGCGAGATCTGCTGCCGCTGCGAGATCTCAGGCGTGGAAACCTTCCCGCCGCCCGCGGAATGGATCGCAATATCCGCCAGTGCCGCGATGCCGTATTCCACTCTGGTCGATATTTTCAACCGGTCACACCGCCTTTCCTATTCTTCGTCCAGCAAAAACCGGAGTGTTTTCCAGCCGAGCACCGCACATTTGACGCGCGCCGGCATCCTCGCGATATTCTGCAGCGCACCTGCCTCCTCCAGCTCTGCAAGCTCGTCATCGGTGATCTCGCCACCGATCATCTTCATGAAAAGCTCTGTCAGATGCGCCGCCTCCGCTTTGGTTCTGCCGATGATGAGATCGAGCATGATATCGGCAGAGGCGTTGGAGATCGTGCAGCCGACGCCGGTATAGGCGCCGTCCGTGATGACGCCGTCCTGCACGGTCAGGTGCAGCGTGATCTCATCGCCGCAGCTCGGATTCATGCCGGAATGGGAGCAGGTCGCGCCCGGCAGCTCGTGCAGATGCTGCGGGTGCAGATTGTGGTCGATCAGCACCTCGTTATAAAAATTCTCACTCAAGACCCATTCTCCTTCTCACTGTTCTCAGCGTTTCTGCGAATTTGTCAATATCCTGCTCATCGTTGTACAGCGCGAGACTCATGCGCACCGTGGACTGCACGCCGAGAAACTGATGCAGCGGCTGTGCGCAGTGATGCCCTGCGCGGACCGCGACCTTGTCCGCATCCAGAATCGCGGCAATGTCATGCGGATGCACACCGTCCACCGTAAATGTGATGATGCCGAGATGCTCCTGCGCGCTGTCCGAGCCGATGATGTGAACATGCGGGATATCCCGCATCTGTGCAAGGGCATAGGCGGTCAGCGCGCTTTCGTGCGCTGTGATCGCGTCAAAGCCGATGCTGCCGATATATTCGATCGCGGCGTGCAGACCGACCGCACCGCCGACATTGACCGTTCCCGCTTCAAATTTGTGCGGCAGCTCCGCAAAGGTCGCGGATTCCCGCGTGACATATTCGATCATTTCGCCGCCGGTCAGGAACGGCGGCATCTGTTCGAGCAGCTCCCGCTTGCCGTACAGCACGCCGATGCCCATCGGCGCATACATTTTGTGACCGGAAAACGCGAGAAAATCGACGTCCAGCTCCCGCACATCCACCGGGATATGCGGCACACTCTGTGCACCGTCGCAGACGATCAGCGTGCCGTTTCTGTGACAGATCGCCGCAAATTCCCTGATCGGATTCAACCGCCCGAACACGTTGGAAATCTGCGCGATTGCAAAGATTTTCGTATTTGCGGTCAGTGCGTTTTTCAGTGCTTCTGCCGAATAGAAGCCCGTCTGATCGCATTCCAGAAAGCGCAGCCTTGCGCCGGTTTCCCGCGAGACCGTCTGCCACGGGAGCAGATCGCTGTGATGCTCGGACACTGCGACCAGAATCTCATCGTGCGCGCAGAGATTTGCGCGCCCCCAGCTGGATGCGACGAGGTTCAGGCTTTCGGTCGCGTTGCGCGTGAAAATTATTTCGCGCTTGCTCGCCGCATGAATGAAATCGCGCACAGCGATCCGCGCATGCTCATAGGCATCTGTCGCTCTGACGCTCAGGTCGTACAGCCCGCGCAGGGGATTTGCGTTTTCCTCCCTGTAATATTGCGTCACCGCGTCGAGCACCTGCTGCGGCTTCTGCGTAGTGGCGGCGCTGTCAAGATAGGCGATCTCCGGATATGCCGCAAATACGGGGAAATCTGTTTTGATATTACGCATCCGCATCCTCCGTTCCCAGCTGCCTGCGGATATCCGATTCCGTCTCCGCATCGCCGATTTCTGCGATCACGCTGCCGAGCCTTGCCAGCGCGATCATCTCATAGATTCTGTCCTCCGGGATGCCGCGCGACTGCAGATAGAAGATATGCTTGGAGTCGATCTGCCCGATCGAAGCGCCGTGCGTGCCGGAAACATCCTCTTCCGCGCAGAGAATGACCGGAACGGTCTGATTCTGCACGGCTTCGTCCATCAGCAGAACCTCCTCACGCTCCGCGCCGACAGAACCGGCACAGCCGTTCCGGAAGTCGATCGTGCCGCGGAAAGTCTTTTTGGCATGCCCGCGCAGAACGCCCTTCACATCGGTGTCGGAGGCTGTTTTCTTCCCGCTCTGGATGACATGCAGGTTGATGTCAAGCGCATGCTCCCCGTCCAGCAGATAGCCGATGCGCGACGTGAATACGGATTTTCTGCCGTTGAGATGCACGCGGATGCCGCTGACAAGATCATTCGGATTCAGATAGATCTGGATCAGCGCAAGGCTTGCCGTGTCATCCAGATCGGCAGTCACCTCGCTGATCGCTGAACCGTTCTGAAAAATCTGAACGAATCTGATCTGTTCCCCGTATCCCGCACGGATGTGCGTGTGCAGGACAGCATCATCCGCGGCGATCTTCGCGATCACGGTCCCGCTGCCCTGCACCGTCAGATCGGTGCTTCTGCCGATCTCCAGCCGCGCCGCTTCACCCGCCGCTGCTTTGACCGCGACCGCTTCGGGCGTACCGTCCGGCAGCTCCCGTTCGCAGCCGTTGACGCCCAGCCAGCTGAATGTCGGCGCAGGAAGCTGATTGATTATCTGTGTTGCCATATGCCCTCCTCAGCCGACATTTCCGGTCATTTCGAGCCGGATGAGATTGTTCATTTCCATCGCGTATTCCAGCGGCAGCTCCTTGGAGACATTGTCCGCGAAGCCGCTGACGATCATCGCACGCGCCGTCTGCTCGTCGAGCCCGCGCGACATCAGATAAAACACCGCGTCATCGCTGATCCTGCCGATCTTCGCCTCATGCCCGACATCGCATTTGTCGGTGCGGATATCCATTGCAGGGACCGTGTCCGAGCGCGAGATATCATCGAGCATCAGCGATTCACAGCTCACCGAGGAACGGCTGCCGACCGCATTTTCCTTCACGACGACGGCACTGCGGAAGGTGCTGATGCCGCCGCTCTTGGAGATGGATTTGGTATCCATGTGCGAGGTCGTTTCCGGCGCATTGTGGATGATCTTCGCGCCGGTGTCAAGATTCTGTCCCTCACCCGCAAAGGTGATGCCGGTGAATTCCGCATGCGCGCCGCGTCCGTTCAGAATGCTCATCGGGTAGAGATAGGAGACATGCGAGCCGAAGCTGCCGGACACCCATTCGACACGCCCGCCCTCTGCGACGACCGAGCGCTTCGTGTTGAGATTGTACATGTTCTTCGACCAGTTTTCGATCGTCGAGTAGCGCAGCGTCGCGTGCCTGCCGACATACAGCTCCACGCAGCCCGCGTGCAGTCCGGCTTCATAGTATTTCGGTGCGGAGCAGCCCTCGATGAAGTGCAGATAGGCGTTGTCCTCCACGATGATCAGCGTGTGCTCAAACTGCCCCGCGCCCTTTGCATTCAGCCGGAAATACGATTGCAGCGGGATATCCAGATGCACCCCCGCCGGCACATAGACAAACGAGCCGCCCGACCACACCGCACCGTGCAGCGCCGCAAATTTGTGATCGGTCGGCGGCACGAGCTTCATGAAGTGCGTGCGGATCATGTCCGCGTATTTCGGGTCGTGCATCGCGCTTTCGAGGTCGGTATACACGACGCCGGATTCCGCGACCTCTTTGCGGACATTGTGATACACAAGCTCCGAGTCATACTGCGCGCCGACACCGGCAAGCGATTCGCGCTCCGCCTGCGGAATGCCGAGCTTCTCAAAGGTCGCCTTGATATTCTCCGGCACATCGTTCCAGTCGGTATTCATGCGCGATTTCGGGCGGATATAGGTGACGATACGGTCCATGTTCAGCCCGTCGACCGGCGGTCCCCAGCCCGGCATTTCCGTGCGCTGAAAAATCTCCAGCGCATGCAGCCGGAATGCGCGCATCCATTCCGGGTCGCCCTTTTCTTCGGAGATTTCGCGGATGATCTCCGGTGTGATGCCGCTCGACAGAAAATCTGCCGCGTCCTCCGCATACCGGAAATCGTAGCGCGAACGGTCGATGTCTGAAACCTGTGTGTTCCGCTTCATACTGCACCCTTCCCCGTGTATGCGTCAAAGCCGCTGCGGTTGATCTCCGCGATCAGCTCCGCGCCGCCCTCCTTCACGATCCTGCCGTCCGCAATGATATGCGTGCGGTCGACGTGCAGTGCATCGAGAATTTTGCTGTTGTGCGTGATGATCAGCAGCGAGCCGCCGCAGCCCTCGCGGTATGCCGCAATGCCTGCGGAAACCGTTTTCACCGCGTCGACGTCGAGCCCGGAATCGGTCTCGTCGAGGATCGCCAGCTTCGGCTTCAGCATCAGTAATTGCAGGATCTCCGCCTTTTTCTTCTCGCCGCCGGAAAAGCCCGCGTTCAGGTCGCGGTCGGCGTAGGCGGCATCCATCTGCAGCACGTCCATTGCCGCTTTCAGCTGCTTTTTGAAATCCCAGAGCTTCATGCGCTGCCCGGTGACCTGCTCCAGCGCATTGCGGATGAAATCGGAGAGCGACAGCCCCGGAATCTCGACGGGATTCTGAAACGACAGGAACATACCGCGTTTCGCGCGCTTATCCGGCGATTCGCGGGTGATGTCTTCGCCCGCAAACCGGATCGTTCCGCCCGTCACCGTGTATTCCGGCGAGCCCATGACCGCAAATCCAAGCGTTGATTTTCCCGCGCCGTTCGGTCCCATCAGCACATGCGTTTCGCCGCTGCCGACCGTCAGCGAGACGCCGTGCAGCAGCTCCCTGTCTTCGATGCCCGCTGTCAGATGTTCAATGTTCAGCAAGTCCATATCAGTGTTCCTTTCTGTTTGCACACTAATTCGATAGAATAAATATAGTATAACATATTATTCCTATCTTGTCAATAGGATAACGACAAAAAGACGCAAAAAAGCGGCTGAACAGTCAGACTGCACAGCCGCTTTCTGATATTCCGTTATGCTTTCGGCATTTTTGACTTCATCGCACTGAGCCGCTCCAGCGCTTCATTCAGCGTTTCGTTCTTCTTCGCAAAATGCAGCCGGATGTAGCGGTTCTCCGGCTCTTTGAAGAAGCTCGAGCCCGGCACCGCGCCCACACCGACATACTGCGCGAGCTTCTCGCAGAAATCCAGATCGCTCGCATAGCCGTATTCGGACACATCGAGCAAAATGTAATACGCGCCCTCCGGTACGGTATGCGAAATGCCGATGCGGTCCAGCCCCTCGAGGAACAGATCGCGCTTTCCGGTGTATTCCGCCTGCAGCGCCTTATAATAATCATCGCCGAATTTCAGACCCGTGACCGCCGCCTCCTGCAGGGGCGCCGCCGCGCCGACCGTCAGGAAGTCGTGCACCTTTTTCACGGTGTCGATGATCTCCGGCGGCGCGATCACATAGCCGAGCCGCCAGCCGGTGATCGAATAGGTCTTCGACAGCGACGAGCAGGAGATCGTGCGCTCCCACATCCCCGGCAGCGACGCCATATAGGTGTGCACATGCGGCGCGTAGAGGATATGCTCATAGACCTCGTCGGTGATGACAAATGCGTCGTATTTCTTCGCAAGATCGGCAATGATCAGCAGCTCCTCACGGGTGAACACCTTGCCGCAGGGATTGGACGGATTGCAGAGGATCAGCGCCTTCGGGTGCTGCCGGAATGCGTCCTCGAGCACATTCGCATCGAAGGTGAATGCGGGCGGGATCAGCGGCACATAGATCGGCTCCGCACCGGAGAGGATCGTATCGGCGCCGTAATTCTCATAGAACGGCGAGAACACGATCACCTTGTCGCCGGGATTGGTCACGCTCATCATCGCTGCCATCATCGCCTCGGTGCTGCCGCAGGTGACGACGATCTCGCCGTTCGGGTCGATTGGTCGCCCCATGAAATGCGACTGCTTTGCGGCGAGCGCCTCGCGGAAATTTTGCGCGCCCCATGTGATCGAATACTGGTGGAAATCCTCTTTTGTGACCTCCGCCAGACGGTCGAGAATCGCCTTCGGCGGGTCGAAATCGGGGAATCCCTGCGAGAGATTCACAGCGCCGTACTGATTGGAAATGCGCGTCATTCTGCGGATGACGGAATCGGTGAAACCCGCAGTTCTGCTTGATAAACCGGGCATATTGTCCTCCATAGAAATATTAAAGTGCAGAAGCGGGCAGCGGAATCGTGACTCTTGTTTCAAAGGGTACATCTGAATCAAACGGTTTGCTCCAGCCAATATCTGCGATGCCTTTCCAGCAGACTGTCATCATTCCGTCCCTGATCTCTTCAATCACAAATTCGGCTTTGCTGATTTCTTCATACTCGACGACATTGAGGACGCCCGCATAGCCGTACTCGTTCTCGGGCGTTTCCCAGACGATTTTTCTGCCGACAAGCTCCCGAATGCTCTGCACCCTGAAGAAGATCCCCTCGACCTGCTCCAGAGATGCTTCCTGACATTCAAAGTCTATGTCATCGTTCTCGGTACTCGCATATACATTGACAAACAGGCGTATGCCGCCGTCCTCATGTTCGATTGTGAGTTCGCCTCTGGGTTCGTCATAATCATAACCCGCCAGTCTGAAAAAGCCTGCCATCATCATTCCTCCTGCTCTGAATCTGTATCGCAGGCACGGTGCCTGTCACTTACATATTATACATCAAATCCAAAGAAAAAGCAAGCAGGAGGGGGATGTTTTTCAGTCGGCTCAGATGGAATAGTCAATATTGCGCTCGTCGATGATGCGCTTGGACTTGTGCTCGGAGCGGGTATTCAGACCGCCGTCGGGATGGACGACCACACGCGCGGGCTTGACGCCGATGCGCGCCTTGAGCGCTGCGGAAATCTCCGCGGCAACGGTCTCGTCGTCCTTCGGATTGTCCGCGTTCTTCTCGATCTCGACCGCATATTTGCTGGTGAAATCCTTTTCAAAGATGCGGATGAGGTATTCGCCGGTGATGCCGCTCTGCTCGCGGATGACCGCTTCAATGTCGCTCGGGAACACATTGACGGCGGACACGATGAACATGTCGTCCTTTCTGCCGAGGATGTGGATTCTGCCGTGTGTTCTGCCGCACTTGCACGGTGTCTGGTCAATGCGCCCGATGTCGCCGGTGCGGAAGCGGATCAGCGGTCTTGCATGCTTGCGCAGCGTGGTGAACACCAGCTCGCCGGTCTCGCCGGGGGGGAGAATTTCGCCGGTGTGAATGTCGACCGTCTCGACGAGAATGTGGTTCTCTGCGATGTGCAGACCGTCGTGATATTCGCACTGTGCCGCGCACGCGCCGAAAATATCGGACAGACCGTAGAAGTCATATACCTCTGCGCCCCAGATATCCTCGATCGCCTTTCTGGTCGCGTCGATCGAGCCGCCCAACTCTCCGGCGACGATGATCTTCCTGATATTGAAATCCTTCTTCGGGTCGTAGCCGGATTTCAGCGCCTTCTCGCCGAGCTGCCATGCGTAGGACGGCGAGGTCCAAATGATGGTCGGCTTGTAGGTCTTCAGGATGAACAGCAGACGCTCGCTCGGGAGCGTGCCGCCCCAGATGCACAGTGCGCCGAGGTTCTGTGCGCCGATGACGTCCGGTCCGCCGACATACAGCGAGAAGTTCAGCGCGTGCACATAGCGGTCATTCGGTCTCATGCCGATCTGCCAGAACCAGCGGGATTCGGTGTCCTGAAATTCGTCGAAGTCCTTCTTCGTGAACGGGCTCATCGTCGGGACGCCGGTCGAGCCGGACGATGTGGAGATGAACACCACGTCCTCCTCCGGCACCGCTGCGAGCTCGCCGAGGAAGGAGCCGACGCCCTGCGTATCGCGCTGCGTCTTCTTGTTGATGAACGGGAATTTCTGCAGATCGGAGAGCGCGTGAATGTCGGACGGCTTCACGCCGGCTTCGTCAAACGAGCGCTTGTAATACGGCGCGTGATCGTATGCGAACTGCACGATCTCCTGTAAATCGGCAAGCTGCCGCTTTTCCAGCTCTGCACGGGGGAGCGTCTCGAGCTCCTCATCCCAGAATTTGCTGTTGATATCTCTGCTCATTGGTTTTATCCTCCTGATTATCTATAGGTTTTGTATGTATATATGATACACCAAAACCGCCGTTTTGTCCAATACCGAAGATTGATTGACTGCAATAGGTTTTATCTATAAGTGAAGTTCTTTCCGATGAATTCCCACTTTTTGTCGCGGGATGCAATGACCGTCTTGATATCGTCGAGATCAAGGTGCCTGAAACGCCCCTGCTTTTTCAGATATGCCTCGACGGAGGAAAAGTCCTTCGGTCTGTGATTGAGCGTGAATTCGCCGTTTTCGTATTCCGCCAGATACCAGAGCCCGCAGTCGACGACCTCCTTTGCGATCTCGACCGTTTCATCGGGCTGGATGCCCCAGCCGGTCGGGCACGGCGCGATCACATGGATGTATTTCGTCCCCTTGATCTGCGACGCCTTCTCGACCTTCCGGATGAAATCGGTGAGATAGCCGACGCTCGCGGTCGCGGCATAGGGAATGTCATGCGCCGCGGCGATCTCGAACATATTCTTCTTCGGGCGGAGATTGCCGTGGATATTCGCACCGGCAGGCGTTGTGGTCGTGCGCGCGCCGAAGGGCGTCAGACCGCTCTTCTGGATGCCCGTGTTCATGTAGGCTTCGTTGTCGTAGCAGATGTAGATGATGTTGTCGTTGCGGTCGATCGCGCCGGACAGCGCCTGAATGCCGATATCCGCCGTGCCGCCGTCGCCCGCGAAGCCGACTGCGGTGAAATCGCTGTACCCCTTTGCGCGCAGTCCCGCTTCGATGCCGGTCAGCATGGATGCCGTGCCCGCAAAGGTCGAAATGATCGAGTTGTTGGAAAAGCAGAGCTGCGGGAAATTGAACCCGACCGCCGACATACATCCTGCCGGCAGCACGGAAACCGCATTCTGCCCGAGCACCTTGAGCGCCGCACGGACGGCAAGTGCGCCGCCGCATCCGGCACAAGCCTTGTGCCCGTAGAAATATTCGTCACGCGAGAGCTTTTCAGCCGTTGGATTTGCCATTGCCGTCACCTCCGATCCCGATAAATGTGACATGTTCCGTGCCGCTCTGGATATCCGCAAAAATCTGTGCGATATCGCCCGCGGAAATGTTCCGTCCGCCGAGTCCGCCGATGAAATCATAGCCCGGGAGCTGCACGCCCGCCTTTTGCAGCGCGGAATTGACATTCGTATAGACCGTGCCCTCATTGCCGAAGGAAATGTCCTTTTCGAGCACACCGAACGCCTTTGCGTGTTTCAGCGCGGCGGCGATCTCATCATTCGGGAACGGGCGCATATAGCGGATGCGCACAACGCCCGCTCTGATGCCCTGTTCCCGCAGCCTGTCGGCAGCCTCGCGGCAGAGCCCCGCAATGCTGCCGAGCGTCACGAGAATATAGTCGGCATCCTCCGTGCGGTAGCTGTCCAGCAGACCGGAATACTGTCTGCCGAACAACTCCGCAAATGCGCTTTCGGTTTCCGAGACGACCTGCTTTGCGGCGAGCATTCCGGTGTGTGCCTTGTACTTGAAAATATAGTTGGTATCCGGTCCTGCGGAGAACGCCAGATTCTTCGGATCGGCAAAATCAATGCGGTTTTCCGTCACATAGGGCGGCAGGAATCTGTCCGCCTGCGCCTGCTCCGGAATCTCAACGGTTTCATAGGTATGCGTCAGCACAAAGCCGTCGAGATTGACCATCACCGGCGTGGAAACCCGTTTGTCCTCTGCGATTTTCCAGCTCATCAGTGCCAGATCGAGCGCCTCCTGCGCGTTTTCCGCATAGACCTGAATCCACCCGCTGTCGAGCTGCGAGAGGCTGTCGCGCTGGTCACCGTAGATATTCCACGGCAGCGCGGTCGAGCGGTCTGCATTCATCATCACGATCGGGAAGCGCCCGCCGGATGCGTAATACAGACATTCCGCCATGTAGAGCAGCCCCTGCGAGGAGGTCGCGGTGAAGGCTCTCGCACCCGCCGCGCTCGCTCCGATCGCGCAGGACAGCGCCGAGTGCTCGGATTCCACATGAATGAACTCCGATCTCAGGCTGCCGTCCTCGACCATCTCCGAAAGCCGCTCCACGACGATCGTCTGCGGGGTGATCGGATATGCGGAGATGACGTCGGGCTTTGCAAGGCGGATGCCCTCGGCAAATGCTTCATTGCCGGATAAAAACCGTTTGCTCATTTGTGCTCCGCCTCCGTTCCGATCGCGCCGAGCCTGCAGATCTTCGCGCAGATGCCGCAGCCCTTGCAGAAATCGTAATCTATGACAGCCTTGCCGTTCTGAATCGAGATCACGCCGTCCGGACAGTACAGATAGCACTGCTCGCAGCCGACACAGCGCCCCGTGTCGATCACCGGGCGGATGCTGCGCCAGCCGCTGTTGACGGTGACCAGATACCCCGCCTCAAACGAGGTGTTCTCCGGCACATCCGCAAAGGAGAATGCTTTCTTTTCGCGTAAATACGGCTTCATTGCTGCACCGCCTCTCTTGCAAGCTTCACCGCGCCGATGTTGCGCGCCTGTATTTTTTCCGGCATATAGCCGCTGATCGCCGCTTCTGCCTGCGCCTCGGTGATATATCCCGACAGTGCCGACACGATGCCGAGCATGACCGTATTGACCGTCGGCAGATGAAATTCCGCCGCGACCGCTTCGCCGTCAAATGTGAAGGTATCGGGAATCGGGGCTTTGGAATTGATGATGATCCTGCCGTCGGGCTTCAGCAGATTTTGCAGCTCCGGCGCATACAGCGTATCATCGAGAATGACGATGAAATCCGCCTGTTCGGTCTGACTTCGGTCGAGCACGGGCTTGGTGTCGAGCTTTGTGAAGGCTCTGACCGGTGCGCCGCGGCGTTCCGGTCCGAAGGACGGAAATGCCAGCGCATACTGTGACTGCGCGTCTGAGATATATGCTGCGCCGAACAGCTTTGCCGCCGTAAAGGCGCCCTGTCCGCCGCGTCCGAGCCATAGAATTTCTTTCATCGCTTCATTCTCCTATCGGATTGGTATATTTACATTATACTGCGGATGTTTGTATTTGTCCAATACGGAAAAGCGATTGTGAACGATAGACAAAACCTATTGCCAAAGCAATAAAAAACGGCTGCACCGAAACCGGTACAGCCGCATTTGTTTATGGGAGGACCCGCTTTGGAATCCGTTTCAGGATCAGCTCATACAGCGTGACCGAAACAGCCGCGCCGACTGCGCCCTGCACGAGGTTTTCCGGTATCGATAACAGCGCCGTCGCGGCAGAGCCGTACAGAAATCCTGCAAATACGGCATATCCGGTCACCATGACCGCTTCGGAGACGATCGCAGACAGAATGCGCGCCGGCAGGGTCTTCCATTGCTTTGCAGCGCGGTGATAGACATAGAACGCGGCAGCAGCCATCGCCGCCTTGATGATGAGCGTCGCGGGCGCATAGACCGTGTAGCCGGAGATGAGATCGGCGAGCGCGGAGCCGATGCCCGCAGCCGCGCCGCCGTACAGCGGACCCAGCACCCACGCCGCGATATTGACGACCGTATCGCCGAGGTTGATGTATCCCTTTGTCGGGGACGGAATCTGGATCAGCAGCGTGAACACCGTCGTCAGTGCCGCGAGTGCGCCTGCGAGCGTCAGCCTTTTCAGCCCTTCGGAGCTTCCGTTTTTCATAGCAGTCATCCTTTCATTCATTGACGCCGAGATAGCGTTTTAATTCCTCAATATAGATCGTGCCCGCCTTGCTGCGGAGCGTCTTTTTCAGCGTGATATAGCCGATCTCCATTGCGTCATCCTCATCGCCCTCAAACGGCACTGCGATGCACTCGCTGCCGTTCAGTTCCTCGCAGATGATACCGGAGCAGAGCGTATAGCCGTTCAGACCGACCATCAGGTTGAGCATTGTCGCGCGGTCATTCGCCTTGATCGTGCGCGGATATTCGCTCGTGCTGAGAATCTCCTCCGCGTAATAAAACGAGCTGGTGTCGCCCTGCTCAAAGGCGAGGCACGGATAATCCGCGAGCTGCGCAAAGGTGATCGACTTCTCCTTTGCAAGCGGATGCTCCTTCCAGAGATACACGAACGGCGCGCATTTCGTCAGCGGCGTGAACTCGAGATTATTCGTCTGCAGCAGCTTTGTGATCGCCTTGCGGTTGAAATTGTTGAGATACAGAATGCCGATCTCGCTTTTCATTGCGGCAACATCACTGATGACCTCCGCGGTTTTCGTCTCGCGGATCGCAAATTCGTAGCGCGCCGTATCAAAGCGCTTGACCATTTCGACAAACGCCTTGACCGCGAACGAATAATGCTGTGCGGACACGCCGAATTTCTTTTTGACGCTGCCCCTTGCGATGTATTTCTCCGCGAGCACATCAAACTGCCCGACCACCTGCTGCGCATACCGCAGAAACTCCGCGCCGTCATTGGTCACGGTCATGCCGCGCCCGCTGCGGTTGAAGATCTGCACACCCGCTTCCTTTTCAAGCTCCTGCACAGAGGATGTCAGCGAGGGCTGCGAGACATAGAGCTGCTCCGCCGCCTTGTTCATCGAGCCGGTTTCCGCGATCACAAGCGCATACCGTAATTGCTGCAGGGTCATGGCTGTTCACTCCTCAAAGATATAATCCCGTGCTGAAATAGCGGTCGCCGCGGTCCGGGAACACCGTGACGATATTGCCGCGCTGCACGCGCTCCGTCAGCTTCAAGACCGCCGCCATTGCCGCGCCGGAGGACGAGCCCGCAAAGATGCCCTCTGTTTTCGCAAGCAGACGCGCCGTTGCAAATGCCTCCTCATCAGTGACCTTGATCACATCGTCGACCAGCGACATATCCATCGTCTCCGCGATGAAATCATTACCGATGCCCTCGATATTGTAATCGGAATGTGCACCGCCGCCCATCGTCGAGCCGACCGGGTCGGCAAGAATGCCGCAGATGCCGGGGTTCCGCTCCTTCAGATAGCGCAGGATGCCGGTGTAGGTCCCGCCGCTGCCCGCGCCCGCGACAACATAGTCGATGCTGCCGTCCAGTGCTTCATAGATCTCTCTGCCGGTCGTTTCATAGTGCGCGAGCGGATTGCTCTGATTTTTGAACTGCTCCAGTGAAATTGAGCCGGGAATGCCTGCTTTGATCTCCTCTGCCTTTTCGACGGCGCCGAGCATCCCCTTTTCACGCGGCGTATTGATGACCTCCGCTCCGAGCGCACGCATCAGCGCCTGCTTTTCCGCGGAGAATTTCGTCGGCACGACAAAGATGATCCTGTAACCGCGGTTGAGCGCCGCAAATGCGATTCCGAGCCCCGTGTTGCCGGCGGTCGCCTCGACGATCGTGCCGCCCGGTTTCAGCAGCCCGCGCCGTTCCGCATCCTTCACCATGTAGAGCCCCGTGCGGTCCTTGACGCTGCCGGAGGGGTTCCAGAGCTCGAGCTTCGCAAACACACTGACATCCGGCTTCTGCACAATATTCCCGAGGCGCACCAGCGGCGTATTGCCGATCAGCGCCTGCATCGAATCATAGTATTTCATACGCGCACCTCACTGCTTTGCCGCCGCGATCGCCTGCTCCAGATCGGCGAGAATGTCCGTGATATGCTCGATGCCGACGGAGAGGCGAATCAGCCCGTCGGTGATGCCAACCTGTCTGCGGATATCCGCGGGAATGGATGCGTGCGTCATCGTTGCCGGATGGCACACGAGCGACTCCGCGCCGCCGAGCGATTCCGCGAGCATCACGAGCCTCAGACTTTCAAAAAAGACGCTGATATTGTAATTTTCGTGCAGCTCAAAGGAGATCATCACGCCGCCGTTTTTCGCCTGCGCTTTGTTGATCTCATAGCCCTGCGCATCCGGCAGACCGGGATAGTACACGGTTTTCACAGCCGGATGATGCGCGAGGAATTCCGCCGCCCTCTGCGCGTTTTCCACATGTCTGTCCATGCGCACGGCGAGCGTCTTGATGCCGCGGATCAGCAAAAACGAATCGAACGGACCGAGCACGCCGCCGGTCGAATTCTGGATGAACGCGAGCCTTCCGGCAAGCTCCTTCGTGTTGACAACGGCAAGCCCCGCGACCACATCGCTGTGACCGCCGAGATACTTTGTAGCGCTGTGAACGACGATATCCGCGCCGAGCGTCAGCGGCTTCTGCAGATACGGCGTCATGAAGGTATTGTCGACGATCACGAGCAGCCCGTGCCTGTGCGAGATCTCAGCGACGCCGCGGATATCGGTCACGGTCATCAGCGGATTTGCCGGGCTTTCGATGATGACCGCTTTTGCATCACCGGTGATCTGCGATTCATATTTCACGAGGTCGGCGGTGTCCGCGATCGTATAGGTGATGCCGAAATGATTGAACACCTTGTCGAGCACGCGGAAGGTTCCGCCGTAGACATTGCTGGAGATCAGCACGCGGTCGCCGCTGTTCAGCAGGCTCAGGACCGCCGTGATCGCCGCCATGCCGCTGCCGAACGCAAATCCGGCATAGCCCTCCTCCAGCTCCGCGATCAGCTTTTCGAGCGCCTCGCGGGTCGGATTGCCGGTGCGGGAATATTCGTACCCGCGCATTTTTCCGAGACCGTCCTGCTGATAGGTCGAGGTCTGATAGATCGGCACATTGACAGCGCCCGTGCGTTCGTCTGAGGAAATACCGCCGTGGATCAGGGCGGATTCGATCTTTTGATAGCTGCTCATGGTTTTCTCCTTATTCAAAGCTATAGCCTGCGGTGTAGGTCGCCGAGATCAGGCTGACATTTTCAAATGCCCGCATGCGGTCTGCTCTTCCGTCGAAATACTGCTTCTGCACCTTTTCCGGCGGCAGATAGGTGTCGATCTGGAAGCCGAGCGAATAGAGCGCACGCGAGACCTCCGCGTAATCATAGCCGCCGCGCATGTGCTCGCCGAGCGATGCGGTGATCTGCTCGAGACGGTGCACCCGCGCCGGAAATGTGCCGGTCTTCATCGGATAGTCAAACACGACCGCGCTGCCCGCCGCGGACAGCTCCGCGATCTGGGAGAGCGTTTCCGAGAACACATCCAGCGTCAGATAATAGGTCACGCCGAGGATGCTGAAAAAGCTCTTTTTCTGCGGGTCGAAGCCCGCCTTCAGCAGCTCATCCGTCATGCGCTGGCGTTCAAAATCGACCGGCACAAAATGCACATTTTTCCGGATGATCCATTCGAGCTTCGCAATGCGCTCCTGCTTGTAGCGCTGCGTGTCCGGGTGGTCGATCTCGTAAATTTCAATATCCGGATCGTCATTGCGGAACAGAAAGGTGTCGGAGCCCGCGCCGCAGATCACATACTGGATTTTGCCGTGCCTTGCGGCGAAATCATGCAGGCGGCTCTCCGCAAAATGAATGCGCGCCAGCGGGATCGGCGCGAGATATTCGCGGATGATCTGCTCCGTATCCTCGCGCGAATAGGGCTTTGCAAGTCCGCTCAGACCGCGGCTCACAAGGTCGTACATTTCGTCGTATTCTTCCTTGCCCATGAGATCAAAGGCGAGGTCATCGTCAAAGATTTTCTCTCTGTTGTGAATCGCGTGCCATGCTCTTGCAAAGGCGCAGAGCTTCGCGGTCACGCTCTCCTGCTGCTCAACCATACATCCTCCCGAACGGCATAAAAATAGCACAGAATGCTCCACGGCACTCCGCGCTGCACGGATATGGCTGACGGTCAACATCGCCTCGCTGCTGCGTGTGTGTGCGGCATTCGTATTCTGTTCGGTTCAGTCTGACAGCACATCATACAGCACAGCGTTTTCATGGCGGTTCTCCCTTATCTTTATTTTGCCTATCGGTTATGTATGCATTATAGCACGGTGCGTGTGATTTGTCAATAGACTGCGGCGATAATCGGCAGGATGCACAATATATCGGCGCGCTGACGGGATATCCGGTGCAAAAATCCTCAGCACGGATATTGACAGATCGGCGGCGATACTGTATAATGATTGCATAGAATCGGGATGAAGGATCCAGCCATAAGAACGGAGGGGGAAACATGAAAAAGAGAATGATTCTTGCGGGTGTGCTTCTGGCGGCTGTGATCGGAGCTTCTGTGCCGTTTTGCGTGCGGATGTCAGACAGGCATCTGCTCAGCAAGAGCGAAGATGCTGTGTATGCGGAGGCGAAGACGTACAGCACAAGCCGCTTGATTCGCAGGATCAACCGTATGGAGAAGCAATTCCCGGAGATACAGGAAAAACAAAAGCTGCTGCCCCTCTATACTGCGCTGATCGAACGGTCAGACGAATTTTCAGAGGAACAGCTTGTCAGCCTGATCCGGAAAAAAGAAACGCTTTCCGGCATTGATGAAGCATTTGTGGCGATGTATTCAGCCGAAGGATATGATCCGTCCAAAATGATGGATTTGCTGCATGACCCTGAGATCGCAGATCATACAAAGACATACATCACCGCGCACTGTGATTTTTCTGTCGGAGAGCTTTCGGAAATATTCAGAAGCAACGACGGGAAAGCCGCAACCTTCGCAATCCAGCGGATTACTGTCAAAGATTCAGACACCGCGATGCAGCTGATCCGGGAGTTTGTCAATTCGGACAGCGGCTCGATTTCTGAAGAGAAATCCATTTCCATTTGTCTCGGAATTGCCGGCTATTACGAAGAAAACCGGACACCGGAGGATATTGAAGCGATGAAAAATATCTACATTCCGATGATCAAAAGGATTTTTGAGGAAGATCAATCTCCCCTCGTCAAGGATCAGGCGATCTATGCACTCGGAAGAATCTGTGACTACGATCTGTTTGCATGGCTGATCGAAAATGAGAAAATCGACAAAGAGCTGAAAATCTCTGTGATCCAGCGCAATTACAGACCGATGAAGCGGTGGATCGAAGCGGCAAAATCCGCGAATGAGATTCAGGCTGTGCTGGAAGCCATGCAGATTCTTCCGACTCTGGAAATCGCAGACGCATTAGAAACAGCGATGCAGCAGGGAAATCTTGCGCAGACAGATGAGATGCTTTCGTTGATCAAGCACATCAGAGAAAACGGAATCCACGCGATAGATAAATATGACAACTGAGGACTGTCACAGCCGTTTTCTTTCCTCCGTTGCGAATGACAAAAACGCCTTCGGCATTCCCGGTGTCCGCAGCAGGGCACCGGTGATGCAGAGGGCGTTTTTTGTCTTGCGCTGTCATGTATCTGTCCGTTGCGGCGGACTCCCCGGCGCCCGGCAGATACACCTTTATTCTTTCTTCTTTTCAAGCACTGGAAGTATCGACCCCCAAGAAGGTGCTTTAGCGCCGTGCAATAACGTGAATTGGGAGGCTCCGCGTAAAAGCACCCGGAGAAAAATGCCCACGGGGGCTCCCCGCTGGGAGAATTGACCCATAAGAAGGCGCTTTAGCGCCGTGCATCAACGCGACTTGGGAGGCTCCGCGCAAATGTACCCGGAGGAAAATGCCCGCCGGGCTCCGGGCTTAATGCTTCCATTTCAGAAGGCGCTTCTGGAGCTGATTGAACAGGAATGTCACCGCGATCACGACGATGCCGATGACCAGCAGACCGGTGATCGTTCTGGTGTAGTCGCCGAAATCGGAATAGTATTTCACATAATAGCCCATGCCGTCGCGGGCGCCGATCATCTCCGCAGAGGTCAGCAGGATGAACGACACGCTGAGGCCCTGATTGCATCCGAGGAAGATCTGCGGCAGCGATGCGGGCAGAATCACGGAAAACAGCATCTCGGGCTTCGGCACATTCAGCACCTTCGCGGAATCAATGATGCGCTGATCGACATGCATGACACCGCTCATCGTGCCGGCAAACACCGGCCAGAAGGTCGCCAGAAAAATGACGAATACCGAAACCGATCTGAAGGTCGGCAGCAGCGCGATGCCGTAGGGAATGTAGACGATCGGCGGAATCGAGCTGAAAAACTTGGAGATATAGGTTGCAGCGCCGCCGAGACGGGCGTTCCAGCCGAGGAACAGTCCGAGCGGGACCGCGACCGCGGATGCGAGCACAAAGCCCTTGACCGTGATGCCGAGCGAGCTTCTGATGTTGATGAAGATTTTTTCTCTGTCCTCCGCAAACTGCGCAAACACCTTGCCCGGTGCGGGGAACAGCAGCGGATTGAGCAGATCGAATTTCGTGGTTGCAAGGCTCCAGACCGTCAGGATCGCAAAAATGAACCCGACGATATCCAGCAGCAGCGAGAGGCTCTCCTTCTTTTTGGTGAGGAACGAGCCCGCGAGCGTGAGGATCTCCAGCCCGACCGCAAACGCGATCAGTGCGCCGGTGTGCACGTCATTCGACGATCTGTCCGGCAGAAGCTGCACCAGCAGCAGTATGGCAAACAGCAGATGCGTCACGCGCAGAAGACGGTTTTTCAGTGTCATATCACGACCTCCTCTCCGCCGATGCGGTTTGCCACATCCTGATAGAGCAGCGAGAGCAGACGGTTGCGGAATTTGCCGTATTCATCGGTTTTGATGAGCTCGGCGCGGTTTCGCGGGCGGTCAAACGGCACCCGCACGATCTCATTGACCGTGCCGGGGTGCGCGGTCAGCACGACGATCTTATCGGAAAGCAGAATCGCCTCATCAATATCATGCGTGACAAAGACGACCGTTTTGCGGTGCTCGGGGCTGTCACCCTCCCAGAGCGAGAGCAGCAGTTCCTGCAGAATGACACGGTTTTTCGCGTCGATCGCGCTGAACGGCTCATCCATCAGCAGAATGTCGGTATTCATCGCAAGGGCGCGGGCGATCGCCGCACGCTGCTGCATACCGCCGGAAAGCTGCGACGGATATTTCTTGCCGAAGCCCTCCAGTCCGACCTTGCCGAGAAACTCGTCAGCGATCTGATAGCGTTCCCTGCGGCTGAGCTCATGCCGTGCCTGCTTGATGCCGAACGCGATATTGCTGCGCGTGGTCATCCACGGAAACAGCGAATAATGCTGGAACACGACCCCGCGCTCCCTGCCGGTCCCGTGCAGGGGCGTGCCGTTGATCGTCACGCTGCCCTCTGCCGCCTGATACAGCCCCTCCAGTACGCTCAGCAGCGTGGATTTTCCGCAGCCGCTCGCGCCGATCACGCTGACGAATTCGCCCGTGCCGACACCGAACGACACATCGTGCAGCGCGTTGAACTGCCTGCCGCGCTCGGTATAATTGACGCTGAGATGGCTGATCTCGATTTTATTTGCAGTCATTTTGATACACCTCTGTTTATGAATCGTGATTCTTGCAGCAATCGGATTTTGATGCTTCTTTGCAGCAGTCGGATTCTTCCTTTTCCTTGCAGCAATCTGCCGCTTCCTTTTCTTGGCAGCAGTCCGTTTCGGATTCCGCCTTTTCCTTGCAGCAGTCGGGGATATCACCGCCGCAGCAGTCAGCCGGTGCGGAAACGGATGATCCCGTCACAGCGGACGGTTCTGTTTCGGCGGTATTCGGATCATTGCAGCCGCACAGCAGCGCGGACAGTGCCAGCAGTGCGGTGAGCATCAGTCTTCTTTTCATTTGAATCACTCCTTGCTTGAACTGTCTATATCATACCATGCCGCTCGGCATTTGTCCAATACGGAAAAACAATCGCTTCCGATAGATTCAGGCTATGACCGGAATACCGCCGGGCGCTCATGCTGCTTTATAGTCTCCTTTCATAATTTTTGGTGCTATGAAAAATCGGAAGTCGGCGGAGCTAAAAATGCGGAATGCTGAATGAAATATATCCGCTTGCGCGGATGGATTTGAATGGGCTTCGCCCCATATCAGCGGCAGAACGGATCGGAACAACTCCTCACTCCTCACTCCTGCCTCCTAACTCGCAAATTTCGATTGAACACTGAAACACGTTTCATGAAAGAGCGCTTTTATATCGTATCGCGGGTGCGGGTATCATCTCAGCCTATAACCGACAATCGGTTTTCCGTATTGGACAAAACGGGAAAGCTGTGATATGATAATGCCATACCAAGCAAGGAGTGATCAACATGAAGCGAATCACAGTATTCAGCGAGCGAATGCGATGTTGCGCATCTCTCTGAACGAAATCAAAATCAACAAATCAAATCGAAAGGTGAATGAATCATCATGAATCACAAACTGAAAATCGCAGCGGTCTTCGCATCGCTCACACTGCTGACCGGATGCGGCGCGCTGAATAACTCAAATGCCCATGACGCCTCGCAGACACCGGCAAACGCATCCGAAGCCGAAACGGGCAGCAAAAACGCATCCGAAGCCGAAACGGGCAGCAAAAACGCAGCAGCCGCGCCGGAAAAGGACAGCCTCGAGCTCGGCTACCTCAATTCGACCGCGCATCTGCTCGCATTTGTCGCACAGGAGGAGGGCTACTTTACGGAGGAGGGCTTAACCGTCACGCTGACGCAGTTCTCCAGTGCGGGCGAGCTGGTCAACGGTCTGGAATCCGGCAAGCTTGATCTTGCGTTTATCGGCTCCGTCCCGACACTGACCTTCCAGAGTCAGGGGCATGATGTGACGATCATCGGCGGCGCGATGACGAACGGTCACGGCTATGTCATCAAGTCGGAATATGCCGACAGGGACGAGGCGGGCGTCGAGGTGCTCAAGGGCAGAAATGTCGCATCCGTCAAGAATTCCGTGCAGGATGCCGAGCTGCAGATTCTGCTGAAGAATGCCGGCATTGAGATCGGCGAGGGCGAGGACAAGGTCAACATCGTCTACTTCGACAGCCAAAAGGATGCCTATGCGGCACTCTCCAATCAGACGATCGACGCAGCTTCGGTCTATTCGCCGTATGCGTCGCTTGCAAAATCGCAGGGCTACAAGGTCGTTTACTACTGCGCACACGAAAAGGCGCTGGAGAATCAGCCGTGCTGCCGTCAGGTCGCATCCACGGCGTCGGTCAAGGCAAATCCGAACACCTATACCGCACTGGAGCGCGCGTTCCTGAAAGCCTATCACTTCACGCAGAGCGATCACGAAAAGACGGTCGCCGACGTCAAAAAGTACATCGACATTGACGAGGCATTCATTGAGACGGAGGTCTACGGCGGCTACAGCGTTTCCAGCCCCGACCCTGACAAGAAGGGCACGCTGACGCTGAAGCAGACGATCGTTGATCTCGGATACACAACGGATTATGATATCGAGCCGCTGTACAATACCGCGATCTACAAGGCGGCGCTTGACAGCATTCTTGCCGAGGGTGAGGATGATATCTACAAATCGCTGAAGGAGCATTTTGACGCATATGAATAAAGATCACTGAACGCATCCGCGCCGGAAACAGAGCCGCCGGATCACAGAAATCAAAATGTGCAATCAAGCAAGCTGTCAGAACGGCAGCTTGCTTTTTGATTGGGTGCATTCTGTGCACGGTTCCCGATTTGGCGCGAGACCGGGCGCGGAGCCCGCGCAGGCGTTATGGTATTGCAGCCGCAAATGTATCACAAAAATAAAAAGCTCCCACACATCGCTGCATGGGAGCCACTATGGATGTCGCACGTTTGCGCAGCAAACTGCGCACCCTGTTCAACGAAGCCAACGGCAGGAGTTTCCGAGAGAAAGCTGAGGACAGAAGTGTCGATTATGCGGTGAAAAGGGACTTCGGGTTGTGATTCTATTCCCCAAAGTTGAAATATGATTGATTCTGGGGAATAGAACGCTTATTGTGAATTGTTCCATAATTTAGGGATGAATTAGGGTGCAAGGATAGCACTGAGACTGTTTTCGTTCGCCTCGGGACAGCATTTTATGTTTATTCATGCTCATACGGTATACCGTTCCAAAATCATCTCCGTTATTGTTTGCCTATAGATCAAGCAAATCTTTTTTGAACTGCTCCAGAAATTTGCTTGCAGCCTTTGTGAAAACAGGATACCGTTTCCAGATGAAATAGCTGACTGCCTCCATGCGCGGTTCAAAAGGTCGGAAGCACAGGCGGCTGTCACCGCTGACGTTAATCAGTTTATCCAGTGAGATAGCACTGCCGATGCCTTCATTTACCATGACAGAAGCGTTGTAGATGAGGTTATACTCAGCAACGATATTCGCATCAGGTGCCTGCTCTGCGATCAGCTCAGAGAGCATTGTGCTGTGATTCGGCTGGCGTGGAATGATCAGATCAAGTCCTGCAATATCTGCAACTGTAACTGTTTCCTTCTTCGCAAGCGGCTCGTCACGGCGCATCAGTACGCCCCATGTATCGTGCAAAGGTATCTCTATGGCTTCGTATTTGGTTCGGTCTACATTCCCGAATATCAGCCCGAAATCCATCAGCCCGTGTTCGAGTTTTTCCATAACATCAGTACCGTTGCCGCTGAAAAAGCTGTAATGAATATTGGGATAATCTTTTCTCAGCTTGTGTGCAGTATCTGCTATAAGCTTGATCGCATAGGTCTCTCC
>JAEEGL015435670.1_pt1 | contig 26945 bp, 29 predicted proteins | sample 9134231 | NCBI WGS metagenome assembly JAEEGL01 (sample SAMN16246548, study PRJNA631951) | gut metagenome | biome: gut microbiome; feature: rumen; material: fiber-attached | host: Bos | place: Iran: Karaj | collected 2018-10 | reverse complement strand
GAGTTTGTCCTTCTAAAAGATTTTTTAATTACGTGTCCAACTTTTGGGGTGCACTACACTCACAGCGGGGATCTTTTTGATGCAGGGCAGCCGTCGGCTGTCTGTTCAGCCGTGGTAATCCTTGTTCTTGTCAAAAGACATGAAAGGCAGCGGCGCGATCTCCCGCAGCGTGTGTTCCCAGACGGATCCGTCCGGACTGCAGTCATAGACCATCACGTCAAGGTCTTCGCAGAATTCCGTCATTACCTGTCTGCACGCAAGGCAGGGCGGTCCCTCTTTTCCCGCATCTCCGGTGCAAACCGCGATCGCGGTGAAAGTCCGGCATCCTTCCGAGACCATCTTGAAAAGCGCGGTGCGTTCGGCACAAACCGTCAGACCGTAACTGGCATTCTCGATGTTGCACCCGGTATAGACTTTACCGTCCGTACCGAGGACAGCCGCGCCTACCATGTAATGCGAATACGGGCAGTATGCTTTTTCACGCGCAGCCCATCCGGCAGCGATCAATTCTTCTTTTGTAACCATTTTTTTCTCTCCTCGTAACCGTTACGTTATTTACTATTTTACGCCGCACAGAATCGCGGAATCCTTCAGCAGGAGCACCGCGGCTTCGCCGGGACTCATAAATTCTCCCTTCGTCGTGTCATAAATCGACACGCGTTCGAATCCGGCGTCACGCATCTCCTGCATGAACTTCTGGATGTCTCCGTAGTGATTCCGCGCAAAAACATCATGGATCGCGAAAGTCCCGCCCTTTTTAAGGACGCGTAGAGTCTCGCGGAGAAGGTCCTGCTTATTGTGCCATTTGATGAGGTGGTATACATAGTTGCTTGTCACTGCATCAAAGGTTCCGTCGGGAAAATCCAGTTCCGCGGCGTCCCCATAACAGAATTCCGCGTTTTCCACGCCTTCTTCCGCTGCGTTTGTTTCGCACAGGCTTTTCGAGCCGTTGCTCAGTCCGATCCCCCAGCGGTCGATCCCTACTATCTTCGCCTTTGGGTTACGCTTCGCACAGGCGATGGTCAGCGCCCCCGTCCCGCATCCGATATCGAGGCCGATCCCGCCATCGGGAATCGCGATGCAGTCCGCGATGCCGTCCGTGATCCGCTTTGCCACTTTTCTTTTTCCATCATAGGAGAGCGTTTCGTATACAACGCCCGCCCACGCGGCAGCGGCCCCCGTCAGCGCTGCGCCTGCTCCGGCAGCGATCGCCAGATGCTTTTTCTTTGAAAAAGTCAGTCCGGCTGCCGCGGCAGTAAGCATCACAGTGCCCGCGCCGAGTCCTATTACCACTTCCTTCGGCATCCAGTTTCTGTAATCCGCGCTCATTCTCTAACGCCTCCCTTATGTTTTATTATACCTTTTCCCCCGACTCATGGAAAGCGGAAGACGCCCCGGGTCCGAAAATCCGATGTTTCCGGATATTCCGTCCTGTTTTCTTTTTGCGCAGTTTGGATTATAGTTAGATGAGAATGATGAAAAGAGGAACTACGCCGGTGTCGAACAAGAAAGAAGTCAAGATCACATGCCCGCACTGCGATGCAGTGAGTCCCTTTACCGTATGGCTTTCCGTCAATACCAGAGACGATCCGGAACTGAAACAGGCCGTCCGCGACCAGTCCCTTTTCCGTTTCACCTGCCCGTACTGCGGCGTGACCACCATGATCGACTACGGGATGCTCTATCATCAGCCGGAAGAAAAAGTGATGATCCACTATGCCATCACTCCGGAAAATGAGAAGGAAGTCGTCGGGATGCTCACAGATCCCGAAAAAAACGTCCCGTTCCGCCCGCTGTTCGAGAACAACTACCTGATCCGCGTTGTCCGCTCCCGCAATCAATTGCTGGAAAAACTCGCGGAATTCGACGCCAATTTCGACGACCGAATGATCGAGCTCTACAAACTCAGCCTGGAGGAAGCTTTTCGTAAGGAACATCCGGAAAGCGGCGATCTGCAGATCCTGTTTTTCAATACCGAAAACGGTGAGCAGATGTTCCAGATCATCGACGGTACGGAAACGAAAGGTGTCGTCCCGCTCAACACCTCCTTCTACTACACGCTGCTGCAACGGCATGGCATCGAAATGGGTGAGATGTCCAAGGAGACGCCGATCGTAAACGGCGACTGGGCAAGGACTTTCCTCACGACTGATCCTTTCCGCAAAGACATGCGGAACACCGAGGATCAGATCAACTGATCATTCCCGAAATCATTACGGACCGCTTCCGATGAGAAGCGGTCCGTTTTTTACTGCGCGGGCTTGACGACACATGTCAGAGGCTCTCCCTCCGCATATCTGCGGATGTTCTCCAGCAAGATCGGTACGATCCTGTCCATAACGCCTTCCATTGACGAGTAACCTACCGCATGCGGTGTAATGATCACCCGGTCAATATCCCAGAGCTCGTCGTCCGCCGGCAGCGGTTCCGGTTCCGTGACGTCCAGTCCTACGCCGCCGAGCAGGCCTTCCCTGAGCACTTTCTTCAGCGCGGCGGAATCGATACTGTCCCCTCTTCCGGCGTTGACCAGAACAGCGTCGGGTTTCATGAGCCGAAGCCGTTCTTCATTCATGAAATGGAAAGCTTCCGCATTTCCCGGCAGGAACATGGCAACGATATCCGCCTTCGGGAGGAATCTCGCGATCTCCTCGTTCGTTCCCTGCTCGTCGAATTCCGGAGGCAGTACGGAAAGCCTGCGCCGGATCCCGACAGTGGTCGCACCCATGGCCTTCATGACCCTGGCATAACGTTTTCCGAGATCGCCCATGCCGAGGATAAGGACCGTCTTCCCGTCCACAGACCGGAGCTTCCGTATGCGCTTCCATTCATGCGCTTCCTGCTGTCTGAGAAACGCCTTCGTTTCCTTCATCAGGTTGAGCGTCATGCAGACGGTCTGTTCGCAGACTGCATGGCCGAATACGCCGGGGCAGTTCGTCAGGACCGTGCGCGGCGCAAGGATCCCCTCGGCAAGAAAATGGTCTACACCGGTGTAGGCGATCTGGACCCAGTCCAGATCCGCGCCCGCGATCACAGCGGAACTGAGTCTGCCGACAGCGGCATCCGCCCAGCGGACATCATCCGCGGTGACGCCTTTCTCAGGATAATACCTGAATTCCGCGTTGTCTTTCTCCAGTTCCTGCAGTTCCTCAAACAATGCTTTCTGGTCCTCGGTCATCTCCAATGAGATCAGTATTCTCTTCATCTGTCCCGCCTCCCAACATATCTGCTTCTATTATACCAAAACCAGAGCAACAGGCCGTACCGCAAAAAAGAAGAGGAAGGTATAGCCCTTCCTCTTCCACGGATCGGAATGATGTCATCCAAGCAGATAAGCGACTTCAAGCAGTCTCTGTTCGATCCTGATGCTCGCCTGTGCGAAGTAATAGGCTTCCTCATCATTCAGGTCACCTTCCAGTTTTTCGAACTCTGCCGCTTTTTCCGTATATTCCAGAGACAGTTTGGTGAACTTTATCATTGCATTGAGGTCTGTGCTGTCATAGGTCTTCAGAAAATCGCAGTACGCATTGACGAACTCCTCATAGCTGTCGATCATTTCCTTTACCTCGGGGCGGATCCCGACAGATTCCGTCTCAGAAGGCTCTTCCTGCTTCTCTTCTTCCTGCGGAGGCTCTTCCTTCACTTCTTCGGGCGCTTCCTCCTTAACAGCGGGAGTCTCGTTCTTCGGCTGCGACACTTCTGTCTTCGGAACTGTTTGCACGGACGGCTCGTTCTTCTTCGGCGATCCGGACGATCCAAACATGATGATCATTACGATCAGGACTGCCGCCGTCGCGGCGACCTTCCAGACAGTTTTCAGCCTTGCGGACCGCCAGATCGCGATGATGAGCATCACCGGGAAAAAGAAGACCCACAGCAGGATCTTTCCCAGTCCGCCTTTTTTCTTCGGCGCAGTCTGTCCGTAATCCCCGAGCGGGATCTGACGGACTTCCCCCTCCGTCTTTTCACTGACCGGCGCTCCGCAGGCGGGGCAGAACATCGCAGTGTCCTCGATCGGCGCACCGCATTTTGTACAGAATCTCATGATTTCTCCTTTCCTTCCAGCAATCTCAGCAGTCCGAGGATCAAGTCTTTCTCCTTTTTGTCCAGCCTGCGTACCGACTGCACAATCTGAGCAGATCCCGAAGGATCGCCGTCCTCCATATCAAAGAACTGGGCCGGTGTGATGTTCAGGTACTCGCAGATCTCGAAAAAAACGGACATCGACGGCAGATTATGGCCGTTCTCTATGTTGTTGATGTAACCGGCGCCCTGCCCCAGTGAGAGACTCATCTCTCTCGCCGAGGAACCCTTCGCGATCCTGAGGGATGAGAGCCTCTCGGCGAACGATTGCCGTGAAAACATGGCGTATATCATCACCACCTTGCCTCCATTTTACAATGCAGGCACCGCGGAACTGTCCGTCCTGACAGGACATCTTCCGTACGATATCCGCTCCAGCGGGACATTCCGCCGGAGTTCCTGTTTTTTGTGAACTCTTTCATTTTTCACATCTCCTTTCCATAGAGGAGATGTAAATTTCGCTGAACAAAAAAACGCCCCCGAGGGGGGCGTTTTTCCCGTTGACCTTTTTCTGCGATTCCACTCAGAAAATCATGAAGAACAGTTTAGCTACAAGATAACCGATGATTCCGCATCCGGGGAACGTGCAGATCCAGGTGAAAACCATATCTTTCACAACATCCATCCTGACGGCGGAGAGGCGTCTTTCCGCTCCCGCGCCCATCACGGCGGAGGTCTTGACCTGTGTCGTGCTGACAGGCATACCGAGCAACGTCAGGCAAAGCAGACACAGGGAAGACGCAAGGTCGGAAGCAAAGCCCTGATAAGTCTTCAGCTTGACCATATCCATGCCCACCGACTTGATAATCTTCTTTCCGCCGACCGCCGTACCAAGGCCCATGGTGAGCGACACAAGCACGATCATCCATAACGGGATCGAAACCGCCGCGGACTGGACAAGTCCCTTTGACAGAAACAGTCCCAGCAGAAGGATACCCATGAATTTCTGTCCGTCCTGAGCCCCGTGCATGAACGCCATCGCGGCGCCCGCTCCGATCTGTCCGTACTGAAAGAAGCGGTTGGTCTTGGAAGGTGCGATATTCCTGCAGATCAGCACGATGACCCTGCATATTACGAATCCGAACAGGAATCCGAAGATCGTGGACAGGAACAGGCCGAGAATGACCTTCAGCCATTCGTTCAGGTTGATGCCGTTGAACCCGTTATTCAGCGCCAGAGCTGCTCCGCTGACACCCGCGACCAGAGCATGGCTTTCGCTCGTCGGAATCCCGAACGCCCACGCGCCGACCGCCCAGATAACGATCGCCGCCATCGCCGCGCACAGCGCGATGAGCGCATGGTGTGTATTATCGCCGAAATTTGCGATGTTTCGTATCGTAAAGGCGACCTTAGAGTTCATCAGCGTCATTACCAGAACCCCAAGCAGATTGAAGACTGCCGCCATGGGAATAGCCTGTTCCACACCGATGCTTCTGGTGGACACACTCGTCGCGATCGCGTTCGGCGCATCCGTCCAACCGTTTACAAAAGTAACTGCGAGTGTCAGTACAAGCGTCACAAGAAGCATCGGATTCGACGCCAGTTCGACGATAAAACTGACAAAATCAACACTGGGTATTGCCATTTTAGTTCTTTACTCCAAATTATCAGAATATCTGCACCGATCGGCGCGGCTTCGGAACATCCGTTACCGAAGTTCCGGGATGTCCAGACGGTTCAGTGTACCGCCGACTTGCATTGCTTCCATGATGCGATACCGGTCCATCTGCAGATGACGTTCCATCTTCAGCGCTTCTTCAATCGGGATCTCTACGATTCCGCCTTCCTGCGTGCCGATGATGCAGTTGCCTCTTCCTTCCGCGAAGGCTTTTACCGCGTAATAACCCATTCTTGTCGCCGTTTCACGGTCGCGCGCATTCGGCGCGCCTCCACGCTGAATGTGACCGAGTACCGTTACACGCGGGTCAATCCCGACCGCTTCGCGGATCCGTTTTCCGATCTCAACCGCGCTGCCGGCTCCTTCCGCAACGACGATCATGAAGTGAGTGTTGCCCGCCAGACGGGAAGCCTGAATGACCTCGACGACGTCCTTCTGGAAGTCCAGTTCATGCTCGGGAACAAGCACCGCGGTCGCGCCGACCGAAATGCCCACGTAGAGCGCAAGGAATCCCGCGTTTCTTCCCATCACTTCCACGACGGAACAGCGTTCATGAGACTGCATGGTATCTCTCAGACGGTCGATACAGTCGATCGCCGTGTTGCAGGCGGTATCGAAGCCGATCGTGTAGTTCGTGCAGCCAAGGTCGTTGTCGATCGTCGCAGGAACGCCAATCACCGGGACACCTAATCTGGATAGTTCCAGAGCGCCGCGGAACGTTCCGTCGCCGCCGATTGCCACGACCCCGTCGATGCCCAGCATCTTGCAGGTCGCAACGGCGCGCAGTCGTCCTTCTTCCGTCATAAATTCGGAACTGCGGGCGGTATACAGCATCGTTCCGCCCCTCGACAGGATATGACCTACGCTTTCTCTCGTCAGCATCGTAAAGTCGCTGTTGATCAGGCCCTGCCAGCCTCTGCGGATACCTACGCATTCAAGGCCGTACGCGTGAGCCGTACGTACAACGGCGCGGACCGCCGCATTCATTCCCGGCGCATCACCGCCGCTGGTAAGCACGCCGATCCTTTTCATCTTTCCAGCCATTTCTATTTCCTCCAGTAATCAGTTCCGCGGTCATGACCGCCAAAAAACATTTTCTCACAGTTATTATTGTATGCGCGAGTTTGCCTCCGTTCAAGATTGAAGAAGCCGCGAACGAAAAAAGTGCAGTCCTTCCGGACTGCACTTATGATCCTTCTATGCGATCAGAACAAGTTTCCTTCTCCCATCAGGTCGTTCAGGAGAGTCTCCCGGACCTTGGAAACATCGGTCTCCCGTACCTTTTTGCGGAGCGGGAGTACAGAACGCGGGGAAACGGATAGTTCGTCAATGCCGATGGAGAGGAACATCTCCGTCAGATCCAGATCTGCGCCGAGCTCGCCGCAGATGCCGACCCAGATGCCGTTCTTGTGCGCATTCTCCGTAACCATCTTTAGCAGACGCAGCACCGCGGGGTGATGCGGGTTGAAGAAGCGGCCGAGGTCGTTGTTCTGCCGATCGCAGGCCAGTGTGTACTGTGTCAAATCGTTTGTGCCGCAGCTGAAGAAATCCACTTCCTTCGCCAGGCGATCGCTGATCACCGCTGCAGCGGGGGTCTCGATCATGATGCCCAGTTCGACATGCTCGTCGTACGGGATCCCTTCCGCCTTCAGTTCAGCCCTGACCTGAGCGCACATTTTTTTCGCCTCACGCACTTCCCAAACGCTGGTGACCATGGGGAACATAATCCCGAGATGGCCATATGCGGAAGCGCGGTACAGCGCACGGATCTGGGTGTGGAAGATCTCGGGCCTGTTCAGACAAATACGCAGTGCGCGGTTGCCCAACGCAGGGTTCTCTTCCTTCGGCATCTCGAAATAATCGATCTGCTTGTCCGCGCCGATATCCAGCGTGCGGATGATCACTTCTCGACCGCCCATATCCTGAAGCGCCTTCTTGTACTCTTCGAACTGATAATCCTCCGTGGGATAATCGTCGCAGTTCAGGTACAGGAACTCGCTGCGGAACAAACCGACGCCGCCTCCGTCGTTGGTAAGGACCGCGTGTACGTCCTCGGGGTTTCCGATATTGCAGTAGATGCGGATCGGCTGACCATCCAGAGTGACGTTCTCTGCTCCTTTGAGTTCTTCCAGCATCTTCTGGTATTCCAGTTGTTTTGCGCGTTTTTCCATCAAATAGCGGGTCGTATCTTCATCAGGATCAACAAACACCTGTCCGGTGGAACCGTCAACGATTGTCGGACGTCCCTCGAATTCCTTTTTCAGCTGGTCACCCAGTCCAGCGATGGCAGGAATTCCCATGGTGCGCGCCAGTATGGCAGTGTGGCTCGACCCGGAACCGCCCTCTGTGACGAAAGCCAGGATCTTGGATTTGTCCAACTGGATCGTTTCGCTCGGTGCCAGGTCGTCTGCAGCCAGAATGACGGGCTCCTCGGAATCAATGCCGCCCTGAACGACGCCGAACAGGATGTTCAGGATACGGGACGAAACGTCCTTCACATCCGCCGCGCGCGCCTGCATATAGGCGTCATCCATCATGGCAAACATGTCCGCGAATTCCGCCGCCGTATCGGTAACGGCCGCTTCCGCGTTGTTCGCCTCGTTGACGATGCGGTTCTGAATGGCGTCTTCGTAGTCAAGATCCTCCGCCATCATCTGGTGCGTCTCGAACAGCATCGCTGCTTCGTCGCCCGCTTCCTCTCGCGCTTTCTCAGCTAGTTCGCCAAGCTGCTCTATGGCTTTCTCCTGGGCCTCCTTGAACCGCTTCCATTCCGCTTCAGTATCTTCTACCGTATAACGGCGAAGCGATGTCGTCGTTCTCTGGTAGAAATACAGCGGACCGGATGCCACACCGGTGGACACACCTTTTCCCTGAATCGTGATCATGAAACACTCCTTATCTCATTTCAATAAAAACAGACGGCAGAACGCCGCCTGTCTTTTGTCGTCGATTAAAGATTCTCTTCCAGATAGGCAGCCAGTTCGGCGGCGACCGTCTCTTCGTTTTCGCCTTCGACCGTGAAGGTGACCGTATCTCCCTGCTTTACACCGAGGCCCATAACAGCCATCAGTCTGAGGGCGTCGACCGTCTTTTCACCTTTTGTGAGGGTGACTTTCGTGCCGGCATACTTTTTGATCTCCTTGACGAGGTTTCCCGCGGGACGTGCATGGATTCCGACCGGATCCTTAACTGTGAATTCAAATTGCGTCATTTGTCATAATCCTCCAATTTTGTACTTTCAATTTACCGAATTATTGTACGGAATGCAATATCAGTTCAAAGAATCCGGTATGTTCAGTTCTGCCCGTAATAGGCGTTTGCGCCGTGTTTACGGAAATAATGCTTATCCTGAAGCTCCTGCGGAGCCGGTTCGACCTTCGCGTTGATCAGTTCCGTGCGGAACGCCATTTTGGCGACTTCCTCCAGAACGACCGCGCAATGAACCGCGTCCACCGGGTTCTTTCCCCAGCAGAACGGACCGTGGTTCTTGCAGAGAACGGCGGAGACAGCCGCGGGATCCTTACCGAGACGTGCAAACTCGTTCACGATCAGATGCCCGGTGTTCTCCTCATATGCGCTCTCGATCTCTTCTGCCGTTAGACAGCGAAGGCACGGTACTTCTCCGTAATAATAGTCTGCATGTGTGGTTCCGTAGCACGGGATGCTCCTTCCCGACTGCGCCCAGCTCGTCGCATAGCTGGAATGGGTGTGAACGACGCCGCCGATGTTCGGGAACGCCTTGTACAGTTCCACATGTGTCGCCGTGTCGGAGGATGGTTTCAGTTTTCCTTCCACCCTGTTGCCTTCAAGGTCCACGACCACCATATCGTCCGCCGTCATGGTTTCGTATTCCACGCCACTGGGCTTGATCACGATCAGACCGCTCTCACGGTCGATTCCGGAAACGTTGCCCCATGTAAACGTGACGAGACCGTATTTCGGCAGAAGCATATTCGCTTCAAAAACCTCTTTTTTCAGTTGTTCAAGCATATCCGTCTCACTTTCCGCGGCGCTGACGCCGCCGTTATTCCATTTTCAGATTCGCTGCGGCAGTTTCGATCTTTTCCCTGAGGAAAGCCGCCGAAGCAGTGATGGTCTTCAGATGATCCTGTCCTTTCTGGTACCAGAACTCACCGGTGAACATCCGCACGCCCATCGCCAGACTGGCTTCGATGCAGCGGATGTATTCAGTATGACCGGAAGGATCGCCGAAATCCATATCCCTGTAGAGACCCGGTTTGGTCTCTTTCAGGTGAACGGCAAAGATGTGTCCCTTACCCAGAAGAAGATCGTCTACGACGTCCGTGCCGTACAGGACCGCCGCATTCTTCAGGTTTCCGATGTCCGGGTAGACCCCGAGCCAGGGAGAACCGACTTCATTTACGTAGGCCATGGACTTGCCGACCGTATCCATGAAAGGCGTCTCCATAGTTTCGAACGCGAGAACAACGCCCTCGCGAGCAGCCATTTCCGCAGCTTTCCGGAGATTCTCAGAGAACCATTTTCTGGTGTCATCGTCTCCTTCTTCATAATATACGTCATAGCCGGCGAGCTGGATGATGGAGATTCCGGCGTTGTCCGCGAAATGGATCGCCTTTTCCATGATCTCCATCGACCTTCTGCGAACCTCCGGATCATGGGATCCGAAAGGGTACTTCCGGTGTCCGGAAAGACACATCGTCAGCAGCGGTGAATCCATCGCTCTGGAGATCTGTCCAAGCTCCCGCTGTTTCGCGGGATCCCACTCCAGTCTCTCCAGACGCCAGTCGGTCTCGTCGACGCTGATCTCCAGCCGGTCGAATCCGCAGTCTTTCGCGATCCGGAACATCGTCGGGAAATCGTACCCGACCGGGATCGCCTTTTCGTATAGTCCGAGTGAATATTTCATCGTATTTACTGCTCCAGTTCGTACAGTGCGACTTCGTCGGTCTCTCTGTTGGATGCAATCAGCATCTCGTGACCGTCGAAGCTGTAGTGCATGCAGTTGGCAGGGCCTGCTCCGGCGTCAAGCAGGTCAAGAACATATCCGTTTCCGTCGTAACTGATGGCGAACAGTTCCCTTTCCTCCTGTCTGTTGCCGACGAAGGCATATTCCTTGCCGAATACGGAAGCGCCCCAGATCGCATGAAGGAAGGGCATTTTCTTCCCGCAGGTGTATACCGGTTCGAAGGTTTCCCCGTTCTTCTTGTAGACCGCAAGCGTGTCGCCATGGAACGGCGAGAGGATCAGCAGCTCCCTTTCTCCATCTCCGTCGTAGTCCTGATAGAGCATATCGCTGGTGGGAACATCGATCAGGGACTCCGTTTCCCAGTCTCCGCCTTTCTCTGCTGGCGGAACGACCTTGAACACGCCGTTCTGCGTTCCGACAAGGACAAAACTGTAGTCGGGCTCGTCGCAGCGGCAGAAACCATGGTTTTTATACAGACCGCTCATCAACGGCGTAAGCTGCAGCTGATGCTCCGAGTCGTAATTCCGGATATCCTCCGGCAGTTCGGCGACCCAGATCCTGCCGGGGCAGGTCCAGTCGTCCTTGAAGGCGTGGGCGGATTTCAGCGTGCAGGCAATCAGATACCAGACGCCACCGCGCTTCACGACCCCGAAACGGTGAACAAAGGGCAGGTCGCAGAGCACATGGCACACCCATTTGCCCTCTTCTCTTGTGTAGTACACGATCTTCGCGTCAGCGGAATTGTTCGGAGAAAAGAATTTCTGCGTAGCCATCAGGACAGGATCTTCCGGCGTATCCAGGGGATACTGGCAGAGCGTCATGACACCGCCGGGTCCTTCCCAAAGCGTGTCGATCCGGTTTCCGTCCATATTGTATACGTAGCAAGGATCCGATTTCTCCGCTGCGGAGATGAGATGGCGCTCGCCGTCATAGGAGAATTCCGCTACGGCATAGCATTTATTCAGATGGTCAATGACTTTCTTGTTTGCTCTCATACTTAGCTTCTCCTCAGGAACAGCGCACGGCATCTGCCGGAGAGAACTCCGGCGGATGCCCGGCTGATTGATCGACAGGTCGGAACGTCACTTACAGGACGCTGCGGTAAGGCACGTTGGGTTCATACTCGAAGCAGTCGTGGAAACCTCTGTCGTGGTGATACGCCATGCGGTCCTTGTCGTCCGGATAGACATAGTGTCCGCCGACTTCCCAGAAGAACGGATGGAACTTGTAGTCAAGACGGTCCTTGCGCATTTCCCAGAGGACCTTGATCTCGTTGACGTCAGCCTGGAAGTTGGTCCAGACGTCGTGGTGGATCGGGATGACCACCTTGCAGTTCAGCGCTTCCGCCATACGGAGGACGTCCGTGGTTTCCATCTTATCCTGAATGCCGACGGGGTTCAGGCCAAATGCCGCCGTGGCGACGTCGATATCGTAGTCTTTCCCGTGTTTGGCGAAATAAATGGAATAATGGGAGTCGCCGCTGTGATAGATGTTTCCGCCGGGGGTTTTAATAATGTAGTTAACAGCTTTCTCATCCATATCTGTCGGGCATTTGCCTGCCAGATTCTCGCGGTCCGGTCCGGTGGAGTCGGTGGTGACGATGCAGGTGCGGTCGAAGGAATCGACTGCCACGATCTCAAGGTCTTTGATCTTGATCACGTCGCCGGGTTTGACGACTATGCAGCGGTCGGCCGGAACGCCCCAGCTCACCCAGTAGTCTACGCACTTCTGTGCGCCGATGAACGGCACCGGGATCTCGTTTCCGTTCTCGTCCGTGGTCGTCATGCCGCTGTTGACAACATGCGCGGCCAGTTCCGCGCTCATATGGTCCTGATGGTAATGCGTCGCCAGGACCGCGTCCAGATGGTTGATCATGAAAGGATCGATCACGAAGGGAACGTTGCGGAGGTTCGGCTGCATGGCGCGGACGCCTGCCATGTTGGCCATCTGATGCCCGACTTTCATTTTGCCGTCGCCGTGCGTGCGCTTGCCGTTACCTGCCCAGAGGTCGACCGTGATGTTGGCGCCGCCGGGTGTCTTGAACCACATGCCGACGCAGCCCAGCCACCACATGGCGACCGTTCCGGGTTTGACTTCCCAGTTCTCGATCTCTTCCGTGAGCCAGGTGCCCCATTCCGGGAATGTGCTCATGACCCACTTTTCTCTTGTCATCTCGCTGATCTTGCTCATAGTGCCCTCCTGTTGTCTCTATTCGCTTCGCGCCGCCGTGCCCCGTCATCATTCGATCATATAACATTCATTTACCGAACATATAACGATCATAACCTTGAACGTCCGGATTGCACGGATCAGCGCTTACTATGGCTTAATCATACTGTCCGACAGGCGTTCAGGTCAATAAGCAAACGCACATTCACTATAAAAAACCATATCAAAAGCGCATTTTTGACGTATTGAACAAATCATTCAATAGTTTCATGTGCATTTTGCCATGCACGAAGTGCACATGAAACTATTGTGCGGATTGTGCACTTTTCACGAAGTTATCATAAAAATTCCAAAACGTTCAAAAACCGAACATTTAATGATTGATTTTCTCACGGCCGTCAATTACCATATGTTACGAAGGGAGGATGAGAACCTATGGCTAGTGTTTTTCAGACAATCGTAGAAAAGAAGCATTATCGTTTCATTGACGGAGAAGGCGTCACCTGGCAGGAAGCTGTCCGCCTCAGCGCGGAGCCTCTGGTGGCTGACGGCACCGTGAGTCCGGAGTATTACAAGTCGATCGTGGCCTGTATTGAGAAATACGGTCCCTACATGGTCTTCGACCACAATGTGGCGATGCCCCATACGACAGAAAACGCGGAAGGCGCTTACGGAACAGGTATCGGTTTCATGGTCAGTGACAAGATGATCGATTTCGGATATGACGAGGACGGTGAAAAGAAGGAAGCGAATCTGTTCTTCACTCTGTCTTCTTCCAATCCCGATGAGCACACCGAAAACATCATGCAGCTTTCCCAGATCTTTGTGAACGACGATCTGCTTGATGCACTCGCAGCGGCAAGGACCCCTGAGGACATCCTGGCCGCGGAAGCCAATTTCCCCTGCGAGGAGGAGTGAGCTTCGACGAGGAGAATCTGCTCATAGATTCCCGTCCGGGCTCACCCGCTTCCGCTTAGGCGGGCGCGCCCATCAACCAACGACACATTAGGAGGAGTATTCAATGCAAGTTTTAAGCGCGATTTGGAACTTTTTTGCAACGTACATCATGCAGAAAGCTCCGTACATGGTCGGCTTCCTTACCCTGGTAGGCTATTGCCTCATGGGCAAAAAGTGGTATGACACTTTGGCCGGCACTCTCAAGGCAATCATCGGCATGCTGATCCTGAACGTCGGTTCCGGCGGACTGACCAGCAACTTCCGTCCGATTCTTGCCGGTCTGAAGGACCGCTTCAACCTCACCGCCTGCGTTATCGACCCGTACTATGGACAGAACGCAGTTACAGCCGGCGTGGAAGAGACGTTTGGCAAAGGTTTCGCTCAGGTTATGACCCTGCTGCTCATCGCCTTCATCGTCAACATCCTTCTCGTCCGCTTCAACAGGATCACCAAGTGCCGCACCCTGTTCACCACCGGCCACGTCCAGGTCCAGCAGGCTGCCACAGCGTATTGGCTCATCCTGTTCGCGCTTCCGTCTCTGCGCGACAATAACGTCGCTCTGCTGGTCGTCATGTCTGTCATCCTCGGTGCTTACTGGGCAGTCGGCTCCAACCTCACGGTCAAGCCGATGCAGGAACTGACCGAAGGCGCGGGCTTTGCAATCGCTCACCAGCAGATGTTCGGCATCCGCCTCGGTTCCTGGCTCGCTGAGAAGCTCTTCGGCGACAAGGACGGCAAGAAGAAGGTCAAGAAAGTCGGCGATCTCGAAATGCCCGGTTTCTTCTCCATCTTCAATGAGAACATGGTCTGCACCGCGATCCTGATGACCGTCTTCTTCGGCGCCATCATGCTCGTCATCGGCAAAGACTTCTTCGTTGCCAGCGGCGCAACGAAGGAGAGCGAGAACTTCGCTTTCTACATCTTCAACACCTCCCTGCAGTTCGCCGTTTACCTCGCGATCCTGCAGCTCGGTGTCCGCACGTTCGTTTCCGAGCTCACCGCTTCCTTCCAGGGAATCGCGGACAAGCTCCTGCCGGCCTCTGTTCCCGGTGTTGACTGCGCTGTCTGCTACGGCTTCGGCGACTCCAACGCTGTGACGTTCGGCTTCCTGGCAGGTCTTGCCGGACAGCTCGTTGCAATCGTCACCCTGATCCTCGTGGGTTCCCCCACCCTGATCATCTGCGGCTTCGTTCCTGTCTTCTTCGATAACGCCACCATCGGCCTCGTCGCCAATGAAAAGGGCGGTATCAAAGCCTGCCTGGCCATCCCCTTCTGCTCCGGTCTGATTCAGGTCTTCGGATCTGCTCTGATCGCCGGCTGGGTCGGCCTCGCAAACTACGGCGGATATCTCGGCATGTTCGACTGGGATACCGTCTGGCCCCTGTTCACTGTTGCGATGCGTTATCTCGGATACTTCGGTGTCGCGCTGGTCGTTGTTGTACTCCTCGCAATTCCCCAGATCGAGTACCGCATGGATCCGGAAGGCTACTTCCTGATCACGGAAGACTACGATGCATATGTTGAGCACAAGGCAAAGAAAAGCGCCAAGGCGTAATCTGTATTCCCACTGATTGCTCAACCCGCAATTATCTCTTAAAATAGGGGTGCCTGCCCTAACAGGCAGACACCCCTTTTAAGCAAAAAACCGACCTATGGACGGAACATTTTTGCAAAGAATTCTATTTGGAGGTTTCTAAATGGCCAAACTGGACAACAAAAAGCTTCTTGCCTGCTGCGCAAACGGCGCCGGTTCTTCCCTGATGATGGAGAACGCGATCAAGAAGGTCATGAAGAAGTATGACATCAAGCCCGCTGAGCTGCGTCACTGCTCCGTTTCGGAAGGCAAGAGCGCTGCCCGCAACTATGACCTTGTATTCTGCGCCCGCACGTTCGCGAAAAACTTCGAAGAACTTGCCGCTGCCGGAAAGACCGTCATCCCGCTGAAGAATGTCATGTCTGACAAAGAGATCGAGGCCGCTCTGAAAGAAGCAGATCTGCTCGACTGATCTCCCATCCGGGGCTCTGCCCTGAATGATCTTCAAGAATGTTCCGCCCGCCTGGGATCCCCCGGGGCTCCAGGCGGGGAAACACCTTGGTATCCCATGATATTGCAAGATCGGAACGCCTCAGAAACGATGAAGATTCTGACGTGTTCCGATTTTACAATTCCTGCTCATTATTATCTAATCATAAAGGAAACAAACCATGATACAATCTGTGATTTTTGACATCGACAACACTCTTTACGACTACGAAAGTGCAAACCGTCTGGCGATGAAAGCGCTGGCGGATTACGCCTTCACCCATTTCGGATGGACGGAAGAAGAACTGCTGCAGAAGACGGATGCTGCAAATCGGGAAATTTCCGATACGCTCGGCAAAAAATCCGCGATCCACAACCGTCTGATCCGTTTTCAGAGAGTACTTGAAAAAGAAGGACTTCCCCTGTTCCCCCATGCGCTGAACCTTTATCATCTTTACTGGGAAACACTGATGAATCAGGCAGTCGTATTTCCAGGCGTAGAGGAAACTCTGAAAGAACTGAAAAAGCAGGGATATGTCCTGATGGTCGGCACCAACATGACCTCCGTGATCCAGTTTGAGAAAATGACCCGTTTCGGTCTGCTCTCCTATTTCGACTATATCGTTTCCAGCGAGGAAACAGATTCAGAAAAGCCTCAGGACCGGATCTTCCTTCGCTGTGCGGAGAAAGCGCACTGCGACCCCTCTTCCTGCGTCTACGTGGGCGACAGCCTGATCCATGATGTGATCGGCGCTCAGAACGCCGGCATGAAAGCGCTGTGGTTCCGTCCGGTACGCGAAACAGATCCTATTCCCGTTCCCCTTTTCCATGACGCTTCCGGCGAAGCCACTCAGGTCCCGTCCTTTTCCGATTTCCGCGAACTTGTCCCACTTATTCAGCAGATATCACAGGAGTCACAAAAATGAAGCGTAACAGAAAAGAAGTGGACGACCGGCAACGGCAGATCCTGCAGTACGTGCAGGAACAGGGAGAAGCACGCTCCGAGGAGATCGCTTCCCGTTTTGGCGTTTCCCTGATCACCGTCCGCAGAGACCTGAAATTTCTGGAAGACAAAGGGATGCTGCAGCGCACACACGGCGGAGCAGCAACGATCGACAAATTCTATCATATCCGCCGGCCCGATCCGGAAACGTCTCTGTGCAGGGACAGCATCTCAAAATATGCCGCCGGATTCGTACAGGACGGTGATACGATCTTTATCAACGGAAGCTGTACCGCGCTGAATCTGCTTCGGTACGTCAACGGAAAAAACGTGACAGTTATCACCAACAACGGATGGGCGATCGAAGAGCAGTACGCCAAAGGCATTCAGATCAGAATGACCGGAGGCGAACTCAGGGAACGCATCCTCGTCGGGGAATGGACGATGCAGAGCCTTCTGGACGTCCGGTCCGACCGGACATTCATAGGCTGCGCAGCGGTCTACGATGACGCGGAGTTCCGTTACGATATTCCCACCGAGATCGGCATCAACGAGATCATGATAGGAAAAACCCACCAGGACCTATTCATCCTGGCGGATCACACCAAACTTCACCCGCGCATCGACCGCAGCAACACCTACGGAAGCTGTCGGTATGAGCGTCCCTATACATTGATCACAGACGAACTGGCAGATCCTGAGATCATCGAACATCTGCGCAGTCTGGGAACGAACATCATCGTTGTCCCTGTGGACAGGGATTCGGAATAATCAGAGGATGAATTTCTCGATGATTTCCGCCACGCCGCCCTCGTTATTGTTCCGCTGCGTGATGTAATCCGCTGCCGCTTTTGTCTCCTCGCACCCATTGCACATGGCTGCGCCGATATGCGCCGCCTGAAGAAGCGTCGTATCATTCGCTTCATCTCCGGCAGCGACAGTGTTCTCAAGGGAAACCCCAATCAGTTCCGCCATCTGTTTCAGCGCGTTGCCTTTGTTCAGACCCTTGCGAACGATCTCGACGTACTGATCATTGGAAAAGAACGTGTCGAGACTATCACCGCACTCTTCGGCAATCCATCTTCTGAACTCTTCGAGCGTTTCGCGGTCATTCAGATGGATTGCCAGCATCTTGACAGGCTCTTCCGTCAGTTCCCGGATATCCGGAATGACTTTATACCCAATCAGGATGCGGCTGCAATACAGCGCCAGTTCCTCATCCACACACCGGGGCTCGACCAGCACTTCCGTTTCATCATATGTTTGGAGATGAAGACCCCTTCTGTTCGCTTCCGCAAACACCGGCAAAACAACGTCAAGCGGGATCGTGCTTTTATAGATGATTTTCCGCGCATAAGTATCGTAAAGGATACCTCCGTTGTACGCGATCAGGTAACATCCCGGAGATGTCAATCCGATACGTTCCGCCTGGATCACCGCACTTGAAAGCGGTCTTCCGGTAGAAATGATCACGCTGTGTCCGGCGTCCAGCATACGCTGCACAGCCGCTGCATTTGCTTTCGGGACCTGTTTGTCATCATCCAGAAAAGTACCGTCGAGGTCTATAAACAACGCTTTTTTGTTCATCATCGTCCGCGTCTCCTCTCCTTTTCTTTTATCATTATACATTTTTTTGACAGGAGAAAACCATGGCTGACTTTTCTCAGATTCTATCCTACATCCCCGGAGCAGTGATCTTTCTTGTCGCTTCAGGACAAGTCCGGGAATCAAGAAGACTTATCCGGTCCGATCTATCCAGAAACGCCGAGGTCAAATCCGCAAAGCGCGTTACAAAAAACGACAAATACGGACGAGTCGTCTACGACTATTATGAGATCACGACTGAATCAGTGAATCCGTCTACAGGCAAAAAAGAACGGCACACCGTTAAGTCGCCCGTCGGGTATGAACCGAAACAGAAAGTCACTATGTATTTCGACAAAGTCTCCGGCGAAGCTCTTCTGGGCGAAGAGATACGGGAGTATCTTTTCCACCCTTGGGCAGGCATGCTCTTCGGCGCATTGCTGATCCTGATGGCGTTGTTCCAGAATCAGGGGAAAGAAGTGCTAGCGATGACCTGTCTCGCTCTGCTGCTGACCGGTGCAGGGCTGTGTATGATCCTGAACTATGTATCCCTGAAAAAGAAGAACCTTGAGACTGTCTCTGCAGAGATCGTCGAAATCTATGAGCGGCAGATCTCAAAGCCGGGCCGTTTTTCCGGCAGTGGGCGGTTCACCTACTACCCCATAGTACGGTACGAAAAGGACGGCGTTTCTACGCTCAGACGCTGCAACGTCAACTCCAGCAGAAAGGAATCCTTCCGGATCGGGGATAACGTGAAACTGTATTATTCCCCCTCCGAGGACGGAATTCGCGAGAAACACGCCAACCCCATCATACTGGCTGCCGGGATCCTTTGCGCTGCCTGCGGCATCCTGGCGGGTCTGAGTATCCTTTCTGTTATAGCCTGAAATCCGACAAAAAAGCCGGCACGGATGTGCCGGCTTTTTTTCGTTTTTTCTTACGGCTCGCGGTTGAACATTTCCATAGCGGAGTAGCCCGCATTGCGTGCGTTCGCCAGTCCGCTGACTTCATAACGCATTCCAAAGACGTACGCGGCATCATACGCGCCGTCCGCCGTATTCTCGCACTCCTTCAGCGAATCCAGGACCTTTGAATACGGTCCGTTCAGTTCGTGTTCCATGAAGCGCACCTGTCCGTCCAGAGTTGTATAGTCGTACCCGTTCTCATCACACCAGTTGATCAGGTTCGTGTACCGGTTTCCTCCCCACTGACAAAGACCGTAATACCCGGAAGGGTTATAAGCAGTGGATGTATATCTGGATTCTCTGCGGATATGCGCCAGAATTCCGAAGGCGACTGCTCGGTTCAGTTCCATCGTCTCCGTGATGTACGTGTAGATCTTCCCCATGTTCGTGTTCGGATCAGGGTAACATTCACATTTCAGCGTTTCATCAAAAACGATCTCGTCCGGATCGATGGGAGCGACTTCTTCCCCTTCTTCCGTTTCCGCCGCAACGCCGTTTTTCGCATTCTCAAATGCCGTGAATACTTTTACCTGCTGCTCTTCCGAATTGTCATTCTCCGCCACTTCATCAGCGAATATCGGATAGATCACGGACATAAATATGACGATGATCATCAGCGCAGCCAGTACGCGGATGATAATATTCTGTTTTTCTTTTTGGTTGTTCAAATGTCATGCTCCTGTTTTTCTTTTTAGGGTGCCCGATGATTATAGCACATCTTTGCCGGAGGAACAAACGACTGGTGCCGATTATCTGCAGTTTCTTTCTACGGACACAAGATAATGCGAGAGCTCTTCCCTGCCAACAGGAAAGAGCTCTCACATTATTCTCTCAGATATCAGAGTACCAACGTAATATAATCCGGTCTGCGTGGTGCCGGAACGGGATATTCCCCTTCCGTAAAGCCAAGGGAAAACGATGCCACACCAACGAGGTCTTCCGGAAGTCCCCACTTTTTCAGCAGTTCCCTGCCTTCTTCTCCGGCGAACACTTCCCTGCTCCTGTTGATCCAGCAAGCCCCTAGTCCGAGGGCCTCAACCGCGTTAAGCATATTGGTACACACCGCGGCACCGTCCAGCTGCGCATTGCCGTTGTCCGCTTCCGCAAAAACGATCACTATCGTACCCGCGCCGTAATACGGATCCGTGTCTCTTCCCATGACCTGTGCATTCAGTCTCTTCACCGTGTCAACATCTTCAGGATTCTGAACGGCAACAATCCGAACCTTCTGCCTTCCGCCTCCTGTCGGCGCATAGGTCCCCGCTTCCAGAATCTTTCCAAGAAGCTCTTTCGGAACTCTCTCGCTGGTATAGCGCCTTACCGATCTTCTGTGCAACAGCACTTCCATTGCGTCTTTCATCATTTCACACTGTCCTTTCCTTTTTCTCTATTCTAACATCCAAAGCTGCAAAGTTCAGCCGCCCGGGCGATAAGCCCGGGCGGTTCGCTGTTCATGTTCAGATAAGATTGAAGAATTCCCTGATGCCGTCGACTTCATCACCGAGGCAGACCAGATGATGGTTGTTGATAGGATCGCTGAGGAAGTAACTGTAATCCTCCAACTTTACATTGATCTGGCTTCTGCACAGGCTGGGCTCGCGCAGATTTTCCAGAATCTCTCCCTTCATCACGAAATAGCGGGAAAGATCGTTATTTGCTTTGAAAATCGTCATCTCTCCCTCTTTGAGAGAGCCTGCGATAGCGACACCGATGCCGGATTCCATATGAGTCGTTAGACTGTATTCGTACGGCATATTCATCGGGAGCGTACAGTGCGCAAACACCATCTGCCCCTTCTCTGTGTTGATCCTGCTGGGGTTGCAGAGGAAGACCGGCTTTCCTGTGACGTCTCCCATGATCGCCATGGAGATCATGGAAGGGACATCGCCTTCGCATCCGCCGTAAACGCCGTCCGCATTCAGGATCGCAAGGCCCAGGCAACCGGTGGAAAAAACGGACGTCAGCAGATCAAAGCAGCGGACAGTGATGCCGTGAAGCTGGTACTTATCAACCAGCCTGCGGAATCCGCCATAGATGTACAGCGCCTTTGTGACCTGCTCGTTGTCGTATCCTTTGCTGAGAAGCTCCTCTGTCCATTTCGTCGGCTCGTAGGAGTTCTTGAAGACCTCGCTCTCCAGTTCCTCCATTGGGATATGAACAAGTGTGATCCCCAGTTTTTCCTTCAAAGCGGCCTCGTTGGCCATACTGGCGATCAGCCAGTCTGAAGGCTCGCCGATCACGCCGAAGCGTGCGCCGCGGATCTTCTTCAGACCTTCGTTCGCCTGTGCCAGCGCTTTCAGTTTTCTCGCGACAGTTTTCCCGTCACCGTGCAGGATCTCGCCGACTTTCCCGCGCTGTTTCAGATAGGACAGGATCTCCATCGAAGCAGCCAGAGAGTTCCCGTGCAATGTGGAAAGAATGTAACACGGTTTATCCTCGATCCTGTCATAGATCTTCAGGAATTCGCTTTCTGAGCCGCCGCTCATCACAAAGATGAACCGCAGCTCCTCGTCCTTTAGTTCCTCAATGTTTGATACAGGCACCAATTCCCATCCGAGTTCATTGCGGATCTCATCGATAAATTGGTCCGCAAGCGTATTACGCTTGTTTCCGTTGATCAGACTGATGATCGGATAATACTTGATCGTCATAGAAAAACCTCCGTTGACTGTTCTTTGTTATTTCCAGACACCCAGTGTCGTTTTTTCCGCAAAAGGCCTTCTTATCGGACGTAAAGAAGCTCCAGTTCCCCGTCCACGAATCCGACGCCTACGCCGTCCACGCTCTTCAGAACATCGGCGTATTCCCCTCCGGATAGATATTCCGCAAGCGCGTCAGAAACCTCTTCCTGCACCGCTTCCCAGCCGGTTTCTTCCTGCCAGGAAAAAGGTTCTTCCCTCGTCCCGAAATCGGTGATCTCTTCGCATCCCCAGTCCGGATCATTCTCATCGAAACGAGATGCCGCAACCAGCTCAAGAGACCAAAACCCGTCCTCGTCGTCATACAGGTTGAAGATGAATCCTTTCGTTCCTTCCGGGATCTCCGTATTGAGCACACTGTTCAGCCATTCCTGAATCTCGGAATACATGGTAACATCCCCCTAAATTATTCTTTCTGCATGCTTATCATACCACATTTCGCATCGCTGACCGCGGAAGATCGCGGTTGTATAGTTATTTCGCAGGTGCGGAAGGCACATCCGCCTCCACGATCCGGCGCACCGAACAGTTCACATGCTTCGTGAAATTGTCCACAGCAGAGAACTCAGCAGCGCCATATTCCGGATGGACATGCGCGTAAAGATGAAACTGAGGTCTGAATTCTTCAAGCAGGCTTCCAAACGCGGCAAAACCCTGATGCGCCACATCGTCCATATCCCCGCACCCGTACATAGGACTATGCGTAACCAGAATATCCAGTCCGCCTGCCCGTCTGATCTTTCTGCGGAGTTTCCGGACTCTTTTTCCCATCTCCCGCTCACTATACTGATACTTCTCCCCGCTGTACAGGGGACCTCCTCCTAGTCCGGCAATACGCAGGCCGGCGCAAGTCACTACCCGGTCTTCAATGGAATCACATCCTTCCGGTGGAACCGTGTCATAGATCCCGTCATGATTGCCGTGCACAAAGAGCAGCGGTCTGTTCACCATGGTAACGAGGAATTCCAGATATTCAGGCTTCAGATCTCCACAGGAAATAATCAGATCGACGTCCTTCACCTTTTGCGGATTGTAATAATCCCACAGGCCCGGATCCGGTCTGTCCCCGATTGCAAGGATCTTCATTCCGTCACCTCGTCGTTCCACACACCGCTTGTGTTCAAGAGTTCGCGGGCAGAATCCACAAACGCCTCTCTTTCAGGGATGATACCGTGAACCTTGTTGCTGAGCCACTGCATTCCGATAATCTCGTCATTGTCCATCGGACCGTCCGGCCGCGTCACCTGCGCTCCGTCCTGAGTGAAGAGCTTTCCGGCAAACGGATCCAGTTCTCCCCGGATGATGCCGTCCTGCAACAGAGCAATCAGGTTTTTTGTCTGTTCCGGTACCCTGTCTGTCAGATTCACCCTGACGATCCCGGACGCAAGCCCATACCACGAGTTAGCCACCGTTCCATGGCGCCGCTGACGACTGTCTCTGCCTTCCAGGATATCTTCAATGATAAGGCGGTAGTATTCGCCCCAATCGATCTCAATGGAGGCAAGCTGTTTGTTGCCTTCTTTCGACCACAGGAACAGCCCCTGCTCTTCAGAACCCCAGTATGGTTTCGTCAGGGAGTGACCGGAGATGACCTTCAGTCCGTCCCGCCACATCTCTTCCCGCCAGTCGATTCCTTTCAGCGTCGCCCATTTCAGATAGACTTCCGCCTTCGGATCGATCAGTGACGCACCCAGAGCAAAAGCATTGATGTCTGCAATCATGCCGTACAGCGGATAATCTGCCAGCAATCCGATCTTATGGTCCTCACTGAAGACAGCTGCAATGGCTCCCATAAGGTACTTAGCTTCGTATGTTTTCGGATAATAACACAGGACATTCCGCTGGAGCTGCCTCAGCGAACAGTTGCAGAAACGCACTTCCGGATGATCAGCAGCCTGTGCCAGAGTTGCGCGGAAATCATCCGCAGACACGGTAAATATGACATTTGCACCGGAAGCGATAGCATCGTCAATCGCGCCGGTAATGCCTTCATCCGTCCGCAGGTTCTCAAAAACGGATGTTTTCACAACGCCGGCGAAACTGCGCTCCATCTCAAGCCTGCCGCGTTCATGGGCTGCTACCCACGCAGACTCCCCGCTGTCCTTCCTGTAGACGAACGCCGCCTGTAGCGGTTTTGCCTCAGTGTAGGTTGGAGCAGTGATCTTCGTCACCAGACTCTTCAGCAAAGATCCTTCGGCTTCTGCCGGTTTGTCAGTGACCGGAATACTCTCATCCTTGAACAACTCAGGAAGGTCCTCGCCGAGCGCCTTCACGCGCTGCGCAAGGACCGATTTTCCAAGGTCTGTCAGACTTTCCAGCGGATAAAGCTTCAGATATCCAAGGAACGCTTCCTGAGCCTCTTTCTTCCTGTCGTCTCTTCCGGCAGTAAATATGCCATAGAATCGATAATATGCCGAGGTCAGGCGCTGAACCTCTTCTCTTGGCCAGCGTTGTTCCAGGTCCAGATCCATAATGGAAGCGAGTTCTTCGTAGGACGAGGCCTTTTCAAAGCGGAAAATATAGCTGCGCGTGCAGCGGAAGAACTTTCGGAACATCTCATAGGCCGGATCCCTTTCCTCCGGAAGGAGCCGGATGATCTCGCATTCTATGGTAGGGACATCCAGGTATTTCAGTACCGATACTCTCTTGTTTCCCTCCTCCACGTAGAAGTTCCAGCGGTCCTCGTAAACTTTCACAGGATCCCGGATACCTTCTTCCATCTGAATGTCATAAAGACGGGACCACTTCCCTGCCAATTCCGAAGAAGGATCCGCGATAGGCATAAAATTCGGCGCGAAATCCCTTGCCCGGGTCTCATGCACAGTGCCGACGATCATATCAGAGGAAACTTCGCATATGCCGATCCGCTCTCGGTTGAGATCATTCCGCGGCAGACACGGGAGATAGATTCGTTCTCCGTTCTGCATCGCAGCGGAAACCGCTTTATCGCCGATCCTTTTCGCTTTCAGGTACGCATCAAGCATTCCCGACCTCCCTTATCCCGTTTTCGGGATGATTTTTTCCCGCCTTCAAACTACCACATCCTACGTTTCTACACAAGAAAGACCCCGCACTGTATGTGCGGGGCGGAAGAACTTACCTTATCCCTCTATCGCGATTGTTTTACGCTGCGGGATCTTTTTTTCTTCTTTCTTCGGCACCTGAAGCCTCAGGACGCCGTCTTCATATTTGGCGGAGATCTCGTCCGGCGTGATGTTCTCGCCTACATAGAAACTTCTCTGCATCGAGCCGGCATAACGCTCCCTGCGGATCATTTTGCCTTTTTCGTCCTCTTTTTTCTCCTCCAGATTCTTTTCGGCCCGGACCGTCAATGTTCCGTCCTCAAGTTCCAGTGCGATCTCCTCTTTCTTGAAGCCCGGCAGATCGATATCAACTTCGTAACGGTCATCGTGCTCCTGAACATCGGTCTTCATGAGATTCGCCGCATGTTTGCCATAAAGTTTGCGGTCAGTCTCGTCAGCAAAACGAAGAGACGGAAACTCAAAATCCATCAGATCATCAAACAGGTTTTCATGCCAAATACTGGGATATAACATTTTCTTTTCCTCCTATACTCAAATCATGTTCTTGATCCTGAGCATTGGGACGGAGGGTTTGGATTCGACAACCTCTTTGGGAATCTTCTCTGTTCCTTTGTTCTGACAACGTTATAGCACCAAAAATTAGCACTGTCAATAGGTGAGTGCTAATTTTTTTAAAAGATTCTATTCAGTTTGTTCTCAGAACCGGATCTCAACGGGGGGAGCTGTGAACGAATTGATCGTCGCGACAGCGTTCCGGAGATAGAACACGTCGATCTTTCCGTCGTCCTCGCTGTACATCCTTCGCAGATTCGGATTCGCGTCCAACATCGCCTTACGTGCTTCGAACCGCACATCTTCGACGGCTTCCGCAGCCAGCCTGAGCCAGCGGCCGTCCGGTGTCATGGACGAGATCTCCACTTTCGGATTCGCTTCGAGCTGCGCGCCTACCGGTTTCTCGTGACTGGTGATCATGTAAAGCTTTCCCTCAAATTCCGCTACGGCACCAAAAGGACGGACACGCGGCTGATCTCCTTCCACTGTTGCGAGATAGAACACCCCGCTCTCTTTCAGAAAATCCAATACTTCTTTCATAACGCAACCTCCTACATTTGTTATCTCCATTTTCGTTGATTTGGTATAATGATTTCAAGCATTTTTGAGGAATGCGACCTTTTTATTGCGGAGAATAACGATAAACATGGATGGACAAAGAGATTATACCGCGTCCGAGACAACCGGGCAGAAGCCTGCCTGGAAATGGGCTGCGGAGAAAAAGCAGATCACAGAGAAATATGGAACCGTTTCCGAAGAAAACGCCGCCTTTGAGGAGCGCTACGCGCAGCATCTCAGGGATACGGACAAAGAAGAAGCTGCAGCCTTTGTGTCCAAAGAACTCGCCGGCATCTATCTTCAGCTCGACGGAGACAGGTCTCTGAGAGCCGCGCTTTGCCGGAAATATCTTGCGGACTATTACTACCGTCAGCGTGATTTCGAATCCTGTATCGATTATGCCGCGGAAGCAGTCCCGGTACTGGCAGATCATCTCAGCGAACAGGATCTTAATACGATTCGTGCGATGGAACTGGAGACGAACGCTTTATTCGAACTGCACCGGGACGACGAGGCTCTCGAACTGAGCGAGAGGATCGTTTCCGCGTACCGAGACGTATACGGTCCGTCTGACGGCGAAACGTTCCTGTCTGAACAGAACCACGCCCTGATGCTGCTGGAAGCGGAACGTTACGAAAAGGCCGTTCCTTTCCTGGAGGATCTGGACAGGAGAGAACAGGAGACCCGTTTCTCCGATGAGTACGTTCCCTATTTTCTGTTCACCTGCTATCTGAAACTGGGCATGCACGACAAACAGAATGCAGTTATGAAACGGCAGCTTGATCTTCTTGAGACGTCCGGTGCT
>JAEEGL010613307.1_pt1 | contig 26945 bp, 23 predicted proteins | sample 9134231 | NCBI WGS metagenome assembly JAEEGL01 (sample SAMN16246548, study PRJNA631951) | gut metagenome | biome: gut microbiome; feature: rumen; material: fiber-attached | host: Bos | place: Iran: Karaj | collected 2018-10 | reverse complement strand
ACTTCACCCTTCTTTGCTGCCACGGTGGATGTTACCAGCTCCGGCAGGGATGTTCCCACGGCTACGATGGTAAGACCGATAAGCGTCTCGCTCATGCCTGCTGTCTTGGCTATGAACTTTGCACCTTCAACTACGGCTTTACCGCCGGCCACTATGAATACCAGTCCTATAAGTATAAACAGCATACTCTTCCACAGAGGAAGCGGTTCCTCACCTTCCTCCTCCGTTTTGTTCTTCTTGGCATCGACTATCAATACCACTATGTAGATCTCAAAAAAGATCAGAAGCGGTATACCGGCGATCCTTCCCACCTCACCGACTTCTGCCGTATACGGTACCGTAAATAACTGACCGTGCGCTATAGCACCATAACAGGTCACGGCCAGCACCGCAACGGCCATGACCAGAAGAAGAGGGAAATCCCTTTTAAGTATGGGCTTATCCACGGGTACCGGATGAAACAGTGCGCAGAAGCCCAGCACCACCAGCAGGTTAAAGATATTTGAGCCCAGCACGTTACTTAGCGCTATCTCGTTCGATCCGGAGATCGCTGCCGAAGTACTTACTGCCAGCTCCGGAGCACTGGTACCCATCGCAACTATCGTGAGTCCTATGATGACTCCCGGGACCTTAAACTGCCTTGCTATGGATGAGCTGCCATCCACAAACATATCGGCTCCCTTTATAAGACCTACGAAGCCCACTACAAGCAACAGAATATATAATACTATTAACATACTACCCCCAAAAGTTTATCCACTGCGCTAACAAGGCTGCCTATCTCGGGCTTGGTGAGCTGTGCATCAGCTCCAAGCTGCTCTCCCTTGCGGCGCAGATCATCATTTATCATGGATGAGAAGATCACGACCTTCAGGTCCTTAAGATTCTCATCTGTTTTTATCAGTTTGGTAAGACGGTGTCCGTCCATGACCGGCATCTCAATATCGGTTATGACGCACTGTACGTTCTGCTTAAGCGTTCCATCTTCTTTCCACTTGCATATCAGATCCCAGGCCTGCTGCCCGTTCTCCGTATGGGTAAGGCGCGTATAGCCTGCAGTCTCTAAAGACTGGACTATAAGCTTATTAAGAAGCGCGGAATCCTCCGCTATCAGCAGCGGCACATCTATACGGCTTCTGCCGGCTAATGCCTCCACATCAGCCACCTTAATGGCTATCTCGGGATTGATATCAGCTATTATCTTTTCGAAATCCAGTATTATCACAAGCTTATCGCCCTTTTTGACGATACCTGTGGATACACCGTCTTCAACATTGGCAATGGTCGCCGAAGGTTTCATGATATCTGCCCACGAAACCCTCTGTATACCCAGAACCGAATCCACATGGAAGGCCAGATCCAGTGAATTGAAATTAGTGATGATAAATAAACCGCCCGGCTTTGACTCCCCCATCTGGAGGCAGCTCTTAAGATCCACGGCGGTGATCATCGTACCGCGGGGCATAAATATGCCTTCTATACTGGGATGTGCATGAGGAACGGGAGTCACTTCCTGATATGTTATTATCTCCCTCACCTTGGCCACATTGATCCCGTAGTGCCGGTCTCCCAGAAGAAACTCCAGGATCTCAAGCTCATTAGTACCGTTCTCGAGCAAGATTTTGGTATCCAATATTTTCTCCTTTTCTTAATAATATCCCCCGCCTTAGGCAGGGGATATGTTAACAGCCGTGTATCGCGCAGATGCTTATTCTTCAAACAGATCCCTGAACCAGCACAGAGCATCCACATAAGCTTTATATACCGTATCCATGTCGATGTCCCCGACGACCATCTGTCTGGAAACTTCCTGCCATGATGCGTTCTCGTACTGTACCAGGAAATCATATACAGCTGCGAAAGAACCTTCTTTCTTAAGCAGCGCCCTCTGTATCTCCGACGAAACCCTTACCATATCCAACGCTTCGGCCATAGGTTTCTCGATTATCACATCCAGCACGGAGAAAAGTCCCATAAGGAAGAGCTCCGATGACTGGCTGGCCAGTTTGAATACGGGTGCGAGATTCTCCGCAAAACGCGCACGGATCATTGACAGGCGCAGTATCTCGCTGGGTCTGTCCACACACAGCTCTTTGGTGGCTGCGGTGTTGATCCATCGTTTAAGCTCTTTCTGCCCCAGCATTGCTGCCGCATGCTTTACGGATGTGATTCCGGAATTGACCGTCATACGGTTTACCATCGCCAGCAGCGAAACTACCAGTGCGGGGTCACGCTCTATCACCGATGCGGCATCGCTCAGATCAAAGTCCTCATCATTGACCACTTTGAGCAGTTCAAGATAATTGACCTTTAAGGGTGCCAGCTCCTCCGCTCCCTTCTTTACGGGCATACGGAAGAATTCGCCTTCATACAGATCATATCCGCCGCCTTCCTTTAAGCGGTCATAATCCTCCTGAGAATCAACATTGACAGCGATAAGCTTGATATTGGGATATACCTTGGAGAAATATACCTTTGCTTTGCTGATGTCTATCTTCTTGTGATCAAGAAGTATATAATCCATAAGCGACAGTACCGGACGGTATTCCTCAAAGCGCACTACGGGAAGCCTGCGGATAGCCAGCTTATATTTATCTTCCTTAAGCTCCTTTAATCTGGCCGTATACTTCTCATCCGGCGGAAGCTCATTATCTACCAGCAAAACGATACGGTCATGCGGCACACTGCACTGTGCTGCTATATCCGCAAATATGGAGATATTGTTCATCTCGACAAAAACATTCTTATCGCCGGTCATGGTCTCAAGGCCCATGCTGTCGAGTATCTCAAAGGCCACCACGTTGGCAGCCCCGTCATAACGCCCCACTCCAAGCATACGCGGGTTCAGAAGGAAATTATCCTTCTGCGCGAATACCGAATAAGCACAGACGTTCATCGTATGGTCAAACAAGGGTATCAGCGTAGCTAACATGATGATCCTCCTTAAGAAGTCCTATTACTGTATTGTACAGTATAGCATACCCAACAATATTTATCTATAATTTTTTATGTCCCGGCTCCCTGCTTACGTAAGCTTGCGTTCCTTCATGATGCTCATATAAGCCGGACGTATTATCTTGCTGTTGCCCACCAGCTCTTCGATACGGTGAGCACTCCAGCCCACTATACGCGCTATAGCAAACAGCGGGGTATACAATTCGACCGGAATCCCCAGCATGCTGTAAACAAAGCCGCTGTAGAAATCCACATTGGGGCTCACACCCTTATATATCTTGCGCTCGGCAGCGATAACCTCCGGCGCTATCTTCTCGATATTGTTATAGAGCATCAGCTCGTCGCAGCGCCCTTTCTCCTCAGCCAGCCTGGTAACAAAACTCTTAAATACCTGCTCTCTTGGATCGGAAACGGAATAAACGGCATGGCCCATACCATAGATCAGCCCCTTGCCGTCAAAGGCTTTTCCGCGTACCATCCTGGTCAGATATTTACGTATCGCATCCTCATCCTCATAATTCTGGACATGATCGCGGATATCGTCCATCATCTCCATAACCTTGATATTGGCACCGCCGTGTCTGGGTCCCTTTAAGGAACTCATTGCCGCAGCCATGGTCGCATAGGTATCCGCTCCCGAGCTGGTCACCACATGAGTGGTAAAGGTTGAATTGTTACCGCCGCCATGCTCCATATGAAGCATCAATGCCACATCAAGTACTTCTGCCTCTGTCGGGGTATAATTGCCGTCCGGACGCAGCATGCGCAGCAGATTCTCTGCTGTGCTCTTTCTGGGCATAGGCCTGTGTATATACATACTTGCGTTATTCTCATAATGGTTATAAGCATGATAGCCGTATGCAGCCAGCATAGGGAAAGTTGCTATCAGCATTATGCACTGTCTCAGATTATCCGCCAGTGATGATGAAAGTGCCTCGGGATCGTAGCTGGCAAGAGTAAGTATACTCCTGGTCATGCTGCTCATGATATCGCTGCCGGGTGCTTTCATGATGACATCTCTGGTAAAATTGGTGGGCAGGGATCTGCTCTTTGCCAGATGCTTAAAAAAGTCCATCTGCTGTTCCTCATCAGGCAGTTCGCCGAAAAGCAGCAGATAAGCTGTTTTTTCAAAACCGAAACGCTTTCCTTCTCCGGCCAGAGCGCGTACCAGATCGCGCACATTGTAGCCTCTGTACCAGAGCTCACCCTCGCAGGGCTGGCGCTTCCCGTCTTTCGTTTCCTTAAAGGAAACTATCTTGGATATATTGGTCAGACCTGTCAGTACTCCCTTTCCGTTAATATCTCTCAAGCCACGGTTGACCCCGTATTTTGCAAACAGCTCGTCAGAGATCGTATCATGCGATACACACTCGGGTACCTGCTTCTCGGCATATTCCATGATGGTCTTGTGATAAGTCATTTGCATCCTCCTTTTAAACGAAACTTCGGGCACGATTATAGCATAAAGCGCCTGTGATTTCAAATATGGCCACATGGGGATGGGTACAGGGGGTGGGTACAGGGGACGGTTCTCTGTGTTCATGCAGTTCAATGAACACAGAGAACCGTCCCCTGTAACCACCCCACCCCGGATTTAAACCCCCGCCGCTCTCGGCTTATAATCTGCCTCATGGGCAAAAATAAAAGAACAAAGATGCTATTGCTGATCATACTTGGAGCGGCGCTGCTGCTTAGGCTTATATTGGGATACTGCTATCCGCCTTATCCGGAGACGATGAAGGACTGGGCGCAGCGTATCGTGGAGACAGGATTTGCAAAGTTTTACGGCCCGGAAGTGCAATGGCCGTATCCTCCGCTGTATCTGTATATCTTATGGGTACTGGGACTGATAATAAAATTATTTAATGTCACCGATCCGGGACTGAAAGAACTGATAATAGAGCTTCCGCCCATACTGTGCGACATAGCTGCATCCATACTTTTATGGAAGGTGGCATCGAAACGGCTTGATGAGAAAAAGGCACTGCTGGTCACCGCGCTGTATGCCTTCAATCCTGCGGCGATACATAATTCTTCAATGTGGGGACAGACAGATTCCGTCTTTACACTTGCAGTGGCACTTATGTGTGTATTTTTCTGTGAGAAAAAATATCTTAAGGCTTTTATAGCTTTCGGAGCAGGTCTTATGTTAAAACAGCAGACGCTTACTTTTGCCCCGGTAGTGATAGCCGCACTTACAGCAGCTGTTGTGCCCGCCGGCAGCCTTAACAAAACATCCGCGCCGGAAGACGACGGCACTTTATCTCTGCGCAGGCTGAGCATACTGATCGCACAGGGCCTGGCAGTCATTGCGGTTATGATCCTTATCAGCCTGCCTTTCGGACTTATGGAAATGCTCAAACAGTATCTTTCAGTGCAGAGCGGTATGCCTTATGTAAGCGTAGGCGCCTATAATTTCTGGATGCTGATAAACAGAGGGTGGTGCAGCATGGATACAACATTTATAGGCATATCCTGCGGCATCTGGGGCAAGCTGGCCATAATCGCCATAACGGCATTAAGTTTTCTGCTGGCATTCCTTTACAGAAAAGATGAAAAAAAATACCCCCTGCTGGGGGCATCACTTATACTGCCGGTATTCTGCTTCGCTACCGGCATGCATGAAAGGTATATGCTCTCGGGCCTTCTGATGCTGGCCCTTGCCTGGGTATACGATACAAAGAACGCATATATGGTCTTTTATGCGGTATTTACATTGCTGCAGCTTTTAAACACCGTATTTGTATATCATTTCGCACTCACCGGTGCAGGGAACCTGCCTCAGGCAGCTATCGAAAAGGTCTTATCCTTCGGCGACTTTGCCGCTACCGTCTGCTTTATCCTTTACCTTTTCACCGGCGGTCTTCGTATTAACAAGGCAGATAAGGCTGATCAGTAAAAACATACCGAACGGATAGGCAGGATGTCCCGACCACTCCGTAAGCATACCCACCATCATATTTCCCATGGCCAGCATCGCAAAGCTTCCGCCCCTTTTCTTTAAGAATGATACCGCAGAATAAATATATGCGGCCAGTATTATCACGCCGAAGAAAATACCTGCGGGTATGCCGAACTGGAACATATTCTGGAAATAGGTATTATGCGCGTGATAGATGACCCAGTCCCCGTCCAGAACTATATGTCCGGGATAATGGCCCCGGATCGTCATCCTCTGCAGGAAATTCTTCCATACAAACATACGGCCGTTTGATACATCCCTGTCCTCGCTTATCTCTATGAACGAATCCTGTGCTTCCCTCTCCTCACCGTCATCCAGATCCAGATTGATACCCAGCTTTCCGAAAGACAGACGCAGGAAACGATTTATGCTGGTATATCTGGGAGAATCTATCGGATCATCTGGCTGCACCCTGGTATCGTTCCCCCACTCTCCGGTAAAGTATACCGGGCTGTTTGAAAACGCAGGAACGTAACGCAAGACAAGATAACCCGGATACAGACATAAAAGGATCATTACAACAGGCAAAAAGAAATGCAGTACAAATCCCTTCTTTTCCTTATGCCCGAAAAGCCTCACGCAGAAGTATACAAAGAGCGAAAAGCCCATTCCCAGAAGATATGTACGCGTATAATTAAATACGACCAGTATGCCGTTCCATACTATGATAAGATGACCAAAGATCAGAAATAACGTTCTTAAACGCGACTTAGCCATATTCCAGGCTTTTTCCAGCCTGTAGACCATCGTTATCATGATAACGGAAAGATACATGCCCGCCATATTCTCGTTCGAAAAATAAAACAGGTAACGTTCAGTATCGTAAGGTCTGTGCAGCAGGGATTTAAATGAAAGTGCAAGGAAGCACAAAAGCATACCGTCCAGATAGGCGTTAAAGAGCGCCTTGCTGCGCTTAGCCTGACGGCACGATATCATTACCGCAGGAAAACCTATTGTAAAAACGATCACGTATTCATAGCCGGGATTAATGACGGTAAGCACAGCTGCATATAAAAGCCAGAGTATCACAGCCGTTTTCTTAAACTTATCGTTCTCTTCCATCCATACAAGGAACTTACGGACCAGATCCTCTCTGACTATATTTTTTATCAGTGCGATCAGCATCAGTCCCCAGGTCAGGACCACCAGCTTTCCAAGGCGTATAAGATCCACGAACTGATAATCACAGTTATCCGGTATCCAGTGTTTTTCGTAACCGATATGCGTTATAACATAACATATCGGCAGCCAGATCACCGACCACAGCGTAAGCGTATCCTTAAGCGGAAGATGGATCAGCGCAAGGAGCGCGATGCTGATACAGATCACACGGAAAGGAACATCCTGTTCGTAAGAATGTCCCGCATTACAGTATTTTACACTCATATAGCTTATGACAAAGAATAATGCCATGGATATGACATATACCGCTTTGTCTTTATATTTTAGGATCAGCTCCTTCATCGTTCTCTCTTAATGCTCCCCTCTTCCACCCTGAATACCATGTCACACTTTTCTATCGTCTGCAGACGATGCGCTATGATGATAAGCGTCTTCTCGCCCTGGAAGCGGTTTATGGAATCCATTATCGCGCTTTCGGTATCATTATCCAGTGCGCTGGTCGCTTCATCCAGTATCAGTACTTCCGGATCCTCATACAGCGCACGCGCTATTCCTATACGCTGCCTCTGACCGCCCGAAAGACGCACGCCTCTTTCACCTATGCCTGTATCAAGGCCTTCGGGAAGCGATCTTACGAATTCATCCAGCTGCGCATCCTTAAGCACCTGCCATACGCGTTCTTCGCTTATCTTTTCATCCGGCACGCCGAAAGCCACATTCTTTCTTATAGTGGCATCCAGCATGAAGATACTCTGAGGTATGTATCCGATATTCCGAAGCCAGCCGCGGTAATTCTTTTCATCCAGCACATCCACTCCATCCGCACTTATCGAACCCGACTGTATCTTTAAGAGTCCCAGCAGCACATCAACAACGGTCGATTTTCCGGCGCCGGAACTTCCCACGATACCTACGCTCTTTCCAACAGGTATCGTCAGATCGGCGTGATCATATATCATTACATCGCTTCCGGGATAATGATAACAGATATCCTTAAGCTCGATCTTTTCCTTAACAGGAAGTTTCTTTGCATCGGGATCGAACTCATTATCTTTATATACGCCGCTTATCTCATCCTGCAGATTATCCGATACACCCATTAAAAACGGCTCGAAATATGCTATATTGTTCAGCTGGTTATTGATGCGGTTGGCGCAGGGCATCAGTCGCAGCAGCGCGCCGCCGAAGGCGCCGATGATAGCCATCATCTGCGAAGTATCGTTTCCCGTGAGCATCAATATCAGCATATACGATACCATCACGACCACACACACCGTCTCTATCAAAAGCCTGGGTATGTTGGTATAGAGTGTATACTTCTGGACGGCATTCACATATCCGTTGCCACATTTGATATATTCGTCCACAAAATACTGCTCGCGTCCGCCGGTCTTTATCTCCTTAATGCCCGTGACAGCTTCGCTTATCCACTTAAACAGATCCGAATAATAATCCTGATTATCTTTTCCCGCCTTATGCATTAAGGGCTTTAAAACGGACTTGATCACCAAAAGCGTTACCAGCAGGATCACGGAGATCATAAGCGTCATTACGGGATCTGCAATAAAGAGCACCACCGCTATGCATACAAACACGATGCTTTCCGAAAGAAGCTGCATTAGCGATAATATAAGCGCATACATATTGTTCACATCCGAAGTGATATTCCTTTGTATGACCGCAGTGTCCGCATTGAGATAATATTCATAATCCTTGCGCATATAGTTTTTCATCATGCGCTCGGAAGTTCTGAACTGATTGGTATATATAAAACGGAAAAGCACCTTCTGCTGGATATACAGATAGATGTTTTTAAACACAAAAGCAAATATCAGGGAGCACATCACAAAAATGATGAATGTCCTGTTCGAGGTAAAACCCAGAAAATTATAGATACCTGCCACCAGCACATTATTGTTTACTGCGTCAGAGTCCATTAAAAGGGTCACTGCCGGTATTATGATGGCCACACTTGCCGTTTCCAGCGCAGCGCCAAAGAGCATCATGATAAACAGCACAACCATAAAGCTCTTTTGTTTTTTATCCAGCAGCCTGTTCAGTTTTTTGAGGATCTTGATCATATGTTTTGCAACCTGTTAAGTATTATTAGCCGAAGGAGCTTTTTCTTTTTTCCTTCCGCCTATCTTTCTTACTCCTGCCGGTGAGGCGCACAGAAGGAAGAGATAATTCTTTTGTTTTCTGCTTAAATATCTGTTCTTTTTTATCTCTGCTCTTTCGCTCTTTAAGAAGCGCTCCATGCGCATGTAAAAAGCATTGTCCTTATTCATCTCTTCGACCGGTATATTCTTCATATACTCCAGAAGCCGCACCAGACGCAGGCACTTGCCCTCTTCCCAGTATTCCGGATAATGATCCCTTGCTATACGGCAGGCCGTAAAAGCATTATACATCCAGTCTTCATAATACTGCCTGGAATATACACCGTGCATGGCAACCTCAGGCGGGATCCTCAGATTATATCCTGCAAATCCCAGGGTGGGAACACCGTCCTTAAACTCCGGCATCATACGAAGCAGCAGTTCAAACTCTTCATTCCTATGCCCGTCCATAAAACGGTAGTTCTTTATAAAGCTGCTTCTGAACAGCTTATTGCATACGCTGAATACGCCTTCATGCATGATAAGCTCACGGAAATAATCTTCCTGTTTTATCACTTCCGGTTTTCCGTCTTCACGCAGCGGAGTATCTATCCTGTCTCCGTCAGCCGAATAACTGCGGCTGTATACCCTTGCCATTTTATACTTATCGTCTGCGCTGCTTAAGTATTTATACAGCACATCATACATTCCCTCTTCAAGCCAGTCATCCGCATCAACAAATCCTATGTATTCCCCGGTGGCAGCTTCTATCCCGGCGTTCCTGGCAGAAGCCGCGCCTCCGTTTTCCTTAACGACCAGTTTTATACGCTTGTCTTTCTTTTCGTATTCCCTGCAGATCTTATTGCTTGTGTCCGTGGACCCGTCGTCTACCAGTATCACTTCCAGCTCTGCGTATGTCTGCGCCAGAACAGAATCAAGGCAGCGCGGAAGATGCGCTTCCTCATTGTATACAGGTATGATGACGCTGATGATGTCCTTATCCGTTAACCCCATTTTCTGCCCTCTTACCACCGTTTGGCGAACCTTGCTCCCATCGACGGTCCTATCTCGGGATCCCTGCACATAGGCTGCAGAGCCCCGCTCTCTTCTTCCTTCTCTGAATATACGATACCCTTACCTGAAAGCAGCCCCTCTGTAACCCTCAAAAACTGAGCCGCTGCATTCTCCGCGTTCCAGTACTTTATCATTGTCTCATAGGCGCGTCTGCCCTGCTCATGGCATTTTTCACGGTCAAGCGCCATTCCGTACACCCTGTTGCAGTATAAATCGTTATCGCCGTCGCCTATCATTCCGTTCCATCCATGCTGCAACATATACGGTACAGCTCCGATCCCCGGCCTTGCTACCACCAGGCAGCCGCTGTTCATGGCTTCGTTAAGGACTGCTCCCCAGCCTTCCTTATGATCGCTGGTAAAGAGAAATATATCGGACTTTTCCATCTCGGAGCGTATCTCTCCCGGAGACATAAAGCCGGTGAAGCGCACCACATCCTCAAGACCTTTCTCCTTTACCATGCGTTTTAGCTCTTCTTCCATCTCTCCGCCGCCGGCCATGGTCAGAACAAAGCCATCCTCTGTAAGATCACCCGACAGACCGCTCCTTAACTGCCCGCCGCCATGCAGCATCCTGTCAGCTGCCATGACAGCCATTTCGGGATGCTTCCAGTCTATCATCCTTCCGGCCCAGAGCAGACGGACCGGCTCTCCCTTTTTACTCTTTTTCGCCATCAGCTCATCGATATCATAATGCTTAACCTCGGGAAAATAACCCCATACAAATTTCTTTTTGGGATAAGCATGTATCAGATTAAAATCCGATCCGACAAAAGCTCCCGAGCATAAAAGATAAACATTTGATTTACGATAGCGCGTATGATCGTGATACTTCTTCTTCAGTCCACGTGGCGAGATGAATTTCCACTGCCCCTCTTTGTATATGCGTTCCGAATAACGGAAGGTAAGCTTATCTGCCAAAAGCCTGGGTTCTATCTCTTCTTCCATCTCCAGGCCGCCCCATATCACCACGTCCGAATCCATAATAAGAGCGCGGCATTCGTCTTCATTGCCCTTCCACTCCCTAACATACGGATACTTCGTGATATCGATCCCCCAGCCCATCTTAATGCGTTCTTCTTCCATGTCCTCCGTCTGGATAAAAGTATAATCCACGCCGGGCGTCGCATTAAATGCATCGCTTATGGGTCGCTGATGATGATTAAAATAATTGGAAACAAAAGTAAGCTTCATTTAAATACCACCGGCTTCATAAGCGGCGCCTTGCTCATGGGGCCTTCATCCCAGCTCTTCTCAGTCCCTGACAGAACTGCTTCGGAAAACTCCAGTAGCCTCTGCGCCGCCACATCGGCATTCCACATTCCGTTGATTCTCTCATAAGCCAGATGCGAAAGCTCCTGCCTGAGCCCTGCATCCGTGCAGAGATAGTTTAACTGCATAGCCAGGTATTGTGCATTTTCTTTTTCGCTGTTGTAAAACGGATATGCCAGCCCGCACTGTCTCTCCATCAAAAGATAAGGCACGCTTCCGGCTGCTGTCGATGCGACTACGGCACATCCGGCGTTCATGGCCTCGTTTACCACTGCCCCCCAGCCTTCCTCGTGATCGCTGGTCATCAGATAGATATCTGCGTCCAGCATCTTTTTGCGCACCTCTGCCGGTGCGATAAAATCACTTATGCTTATCTCTTTTTCAAGACTGTAGCGCTTTCGCATTTCTTCTATATCAGCGCGGCATTCTCCTTCACCGATCATCTCAAGCTCAAAGTCAACGCAGTATTTTTCCTTAAGAAGCTTAGCTGCGCGGACCGCCGTATCGGGATGCTTCCATTTAAGCATACGTCCCGTCCACAATAATTTAAGACGCTCTCTTTCAGGACGTTTTAACTCTTCTTCACTGTATTTGATACATTCCGGAAAGTATCCCCACTCAAACATCTTTCCCGGATAAGAAAAGAAGAGTGAAAAATCCGACGGCACATATGCTCCCGCACACAGAAGATATACCGGTGAATTCCTGTACTTCGTGTGTTCCTTAAGTTTCTTGATATACCCGCGCGGGGTAAATGCATGTATCTGTCCGTTCTTATACAAACGTTCATGATAACGGAATGTCAGTTTACCGGCATCCATGCGTTCCAAAACATAATATACGCTGGCCCCTCCGCACATCACCGCATCAGACTCCATCATAAGCCTTCTGCATTCTCCTTCATACTCATCCGTCTGTATCACGAAATCGTAGTCGGAAACATTAAGCCCCCAGCCCATATGCAGTCGTTCTTCCTCCATACTGTTGGTGGCTATCAGCTTAAAATCGTTGCCCAGGCGCCTTACCATTTCAAGGCAGAAGGGCAGCTGATGATGCGTAAGATAATTTGTTATGAATGTAAACTTCATGCGTTATCTTTTATGATGCTCTCGTACATCCATTTGAGCATCTTATAATTTGCCTCTCTGTCATATGTGAGTGCCGCGCGTTTTCTGGCGGCTGCAGCCAGCTTAAGGGCTCTGTCCCTGTCGCTGAATAGTCCGTCTATCGCCTGCGCCAGACCCTGTGGATCTCCGGAGCTTACAAAACATACTTCCTCTTCCGATGCCATAGACGGGATACCGCCCACCTGCGTAGCAATGCAGGGCATTCCCAATAGCATGGCCTCTCCAAGTGAATTGGGCGAATTCTCTATAAACGACGGCATAACAAATACTTCCGAAGAAAGATACAGCTCCTTCATCTGCCCGGCATCAAGCTGTCCCATAAACCGTACCCGGTCATCAAGGGCATGACTTTTGATCAGTGCCTTAAGATATTCACCGTAACTGCTGCGCTTAAGTGCCGCTACGGGCCCGGCATTTACTATATTCTCCCCGGCCACTTTAAGACTTACATCGGGATATTTATCTTTAAGCAGTGCCAGTGCTTCTATCATCACATGTACACCCTTAAGCGGGATATTTCCCTGTGATACAAATATACTGTGTGCCGTGCAGGCATCGGGATCCCACGATCCTTCGTAAAAACAGGGGCGCAGGGTCTCGTTTAAGGAATAATAGCTTGCGTCGGGATGTACCTCCGCGAAAAAAGCCCTGTCAAAATCAGTTCTGCCGCAGGCGTTATCGGCAAGTATCAGCGCCTGTTCTTCGTTATCGGCTCTCTGCTCGTACTTTTCCTTCTGACGCAGAAGGTTATCGTTCTTTAACACATCCCTTAATGTGGCATCGGTAGTCACCTCATCCGGGAGTTTGGCAAGATACTCCTCTGCACAGCTCTGCATCACGCCCTGCAGATGCACAACCGCGCGCTTCTTCCATTCCTGTACACGCATCATAGCCAGCGTATGCGGGTATTCGGTGCCGAATACGTGTATCACATCAGGATGGAATTCTTCACAGATACGCCCCAGAGCAGCTACCAGCGCAGGATCGTAATCTTCCGGATGCGCCATATTTTCCACAAAGCCGAAATACTCTACGCCCTCCACCTTACCCTGGGCGCTTTCCTCATAAGGAACAGGAAACGCCACTCCCAGGCGGATGTTATCTTCCCTGCTGTGTCTCACCAAGGTCTCTAATGCACCGTCAACCCAGCCCTCTTTATTGGACTGTTTCATTTTTGCCGCCTGCGCGATCATAGCCGGTATATGATTGCATATCCACAGAGCTCTCATTTACGTCTGCCTCCCGGCATGAGAGAGTATAGTATTCCTTTTATCTTATGATAGGCAGCAGAAAAGCGCTTATCCCCCGCCAGCTTTTCCCTAAGCGGCTGAAGCGTTAATATCATTACCGCTTTATACAATATGGTCTTCTTTCCAAGATAGTGCTCCGTGATCTCCTTATGCTCTATGGCAGCTTCCTTTTTATGCTCTTCCGTCTCGGAAAAGCCCCCGCCCTGATACGAGCAGACCGTAAGATCAACATGCCTGCATACAGCACGCCCGGAATATACGCAATACAGAAAGTGCTCATAGTCCGCACGTATCTTATACTTCAGCAGATAAGCCCTCTCTGAAAACATTTTTTTTGAATAAAAACATACCTGATGGCAGGGGACGTTTCTGAAACACACAAAGTCCGTTATCTTACCCGGTGATATATCCACACTGTCCTGCTGCCTGCGGTACAGATCACCGTAGCAGATATCGGCCCCCGAAGCGGCTGTGGCCTTCGCCATCCTTGCCAGTACCTTTTCATCTGCCAGATAATCCCCGCAGTTTAAGAAGAGCACATAATCTCCTCTCACCCTTCCCAGCGCCTGGTTCATGGCATCGTATATACCTTTATCGGCACGCTTGATCAGCTTTATATGACGGTCCCCCGGAAGCTCTTCCAAAGAGCCGTCCGTCGACCCGCCGTCCTTAACTATTATCTCGTAATCCCCATAGGTCTGACATAACACACTGTCGATGGTCTTTTTAAGTTCAGCACCTGCATTAAGACTTACCACTACGATAGAGAATCTCACTGTCACACCCCCTTATCAGAATTCCGGCATCATACCGTCAGGCACGGAAAGCCAGGTAGTATAGGGAAGTATATTTATCAGCATATCATCAGCCTTATAAAGAAATGCCACAAAATACATTATCCCCGCCAGGATCACCAAAGCCGTAAATACCTTCTTTTTCTTATCCTTAAGACAGCATATAAGCTCGGGTATCATAAGTATCTGACACACATTAAGATAATATCCTATCCTTGATACAAAAGGCACGAAAGAAAAACAGCTGTACAATAAAAGTGCCAGTATGTTCATCTTAAGATACATATTTGCCACAGGATGATCGCTTAATTCCTTCTTTTCAAACTGCATGACGATAAGGAACAAAGCTATGACCGCAAGACAGCGCGCGATGTTCACTATGCTGAAATAATCACCGTTTAAATACTCCTCCTCATTTACATATGACGGATAGAGGAATACAAAAAGCTTCATGTAAAGATCCTTAAACACCAGCCCCGATATGCCCAGCAGTGTAAGCGGAACAGCAAACCATTTCTTCCACTCTATGCGTGATGCGGGATAAAGGATAAGCATGAGCAGCGCCGTCTTATGAAACAGTGCCGCCGCCAGTACACAGATCACAAATTTGCCCCACTGCCTGCGCCATACAAAGTCAAGCGAATAAAGGCCTATAGCCAGGGCCAGATAATACCTTACCGAATTGTAGCTCTGAAAATAAAGTCCCAGGGACAGGAACAGAAAAAACGAAAGTGCAACATCACTGCTTAAGCGGTATATTCCTTTAAGGAAAAACATTACGGTAAAGAATGCAAAGACCGCAAAGACCACCAGGAAGTATTCTCCTCCCAGTGCGGAATAGATAAGCTTGACCAGAACATTAAAGCCCGGTTCGGTTACCACATAATGCCCGCATCTTACATCATGAAAATGCTCGATATAGGTATAATAATCATTACCCGTATAAAGACGCAGCGCCGAAGGAATAAAAAGCATAAAGAAAAGCACCAGAAGAAGCAGTCTGTTGACAGCTTCCCTGCGCGTTCCCTTAAGCGTGACCATACGGGGCGATATATATGCAGCTACAGCCGTTCCTATAGCCAGCAGCAAGGTATAAAGCATCATTCCCGGCATAGCGTTCTTCCCTTATCGATACCTTCGTTCATCAGTTTGAGCGCCTTAGCCGGCGCGATATCTTTACACATGACCTTTCTTTTGACAAGTGCAAACCTCAGTGCCCACAGCTTCGCCCATTTTCCGTAAAGAAAACTGAAAAGCACTCCCCTGTCATAAAAGAACTTTTCGTCATAACCCTTAAACCAGGTAGACTTGCGGCTGCGCTCGGTGCCTATCACGGCGCTCACCGCATATATCTTAAGTCCCTTTTTGATGCAGTCCATGAAAAAGAGACTGTCTTCACCGTTACTGTAAGGTGCGCCGCCGCCGAACAGATGTGAAAAGCGTACTCCCGCTTCCCTTATCTTATCGAGCTTTACCGCTGCGCAAAAAGTAGGATAACGGCCGCAGTTATACCATCGTACACGTTTGGTCTTTTCGTTCCAGTATGTCCTGCGCTCGGGATTGACCCTCACGTTAAACAGCAGTATATCCGCCGAAGGCCTGTGTCTGAATGCCTGTATGATACGCGCCTCATAATCATCCTCGTAGACGATATCATCATCCGCAAAAAGCCCTACATCCCCGCGGGCATTATCCATAGCCAGATTGCGGCTGCGACCCACGCCGCGCTCACTCCGGTTTATTACCAGTATCCTCTTTCCGGCATATGACAGCTCCTGCTCATCATCCTGCGCGCACTGGTTCACGATCACCGCATCGCTCTTAAGCTTCATATTACGGGGCATTTCGGATACATTCTGTTCAAGTGCAGATACCATAACACACAGTTTCATAGGCTATTCCTCTGTTTTTTCAGATCCTGTCCTGTTCTTTGCGCCTTTCTTTCCTTTGCGGTCCCCATAAAAATAATAGATACGGTGAAGCTTATGCGATGCATCACACAGCACCACATCTGTATTTCCCTCATCCGTAAAACGCTTTAATTCGGCGATAGAGATACTGCCTGCTGCCACACACAATAAAACCTTCGCATCTTTGTTTCCGGTATTAAACTTAACATCATCCGGCATCATAGCCTTTATCTTTCCGGCCACCTCTGCGCTCACGGCGGTACCGGCCGGATCTATCATCCTTACTTCCTGCACCTTCTTAAAGCTGTCAGTAACGGCTTCCTGCAGTCTTTCTTCTTCCGCTTCATCCGTCTTATCCTTAAAAAGTATGCCCAGGCAGTGTCCACCGGCAGTTTTGATATCTTCGGCTATCCTTACGGTATCATCCATGATATATACGTATGCCAGTATAAAGAGTGCTGCCAGCGCTCCGATGATGGCACCCGCGACTATCCAGCGTGTTATCGTGGTGGTATGGATAACAAGCTCGGCCTTCCCCCTGTCCAATACGGTAATGCTCTCCATACCGGTGATGTACTGCGGGAATATGCCAAGCGACAGAGTCAGCGCATTCTGTATCTGATCCGCCTTTTCCGGATCGGTATCCTCTACATACACATGAAACATGCTTATGTCCGACATGGTCGGAACAGTGGTGGATGCAGCCACATAAGCTTTGTCTATCTCATCACCCAGAATACTTGCCGCGATGCCTGCTATGGCATCGGTATCCAACACATCATTCCAGGTATAATCGTTAAACTGTGCCTGGGCAGCTTCCGCCTCGCCCTGCGTAAAACTTATCAGATACAGGCTGTCGTTACGGTATACGGGCTCGGGCGCCTTGATCACCTGTTTGATGTAGGCAAAGCCGCCGAAAAGGATCCCTCCGGCCAATGCTCCCAGTATCAGTATCCATACCCTGCGGACCGAAAGCATCATAAAACGGCGCAGATCGAATCCCCTGTCTTTAATATCATCCTTCACTCTTATCCACCTCTTTCGAAGACTCGGACGCCTTCACCGTATTATCTACGCCTTCTGTTGCATCCGGTTTAAACAATATCTTTAATGTAAGCAGCATCAGCTTAAGATCCAGCCATACAGAATAATTCTCGATATATGTCAGATCCAGCTTAAGCTTATCATACGGAGTGGTATTGTACTTGCCATAAACCTGGGCATAACCTGCCAGTCCCGCCTTAACCTTCATCCTGAAGACGAACTCGGGCATTTCCTTTTCATATTCCCTGATAAGCTGGGGGCGTTCGGGCCTGGGCCCGATAAAGCTCATCTCACCTTTAAATATATTCCATAACTGCGGCAGCTCATCGAGCCTGCACGCCCTGATAAAACGGCCTACGGGAGTGATGCGGTCGTCTTTCTTGGCAGCCAGTCTGGCCACGCCGTCCTTTTCCGCATCAACCCTCATGCTGCGGAATTTAAGTATCTTAAACTCCTTTCCGCCAAGGGTACATCTGACCTGCTTGTAAAGCACGGGTCCGCCGTCGTAGAGCTTTACTGCCAGTGCTACCAGCAGCATGAACGGAGACGTTACTATAAGCAGTATCAGCGAACATACGATATCTATGATGCGCTTGGCAGCCCGCTGCTCAACGGTAAGCGCATATTCGCGTATCAGATAGATAGGCGTATCGAAAATATGGAGTTCCTCTGTTCCTTTTACCAGAACATCCGGGATCTTGGGCATGATATATACCCGTAGAGACCTGGCATAACAGTACTTGAGCAGCCTGTTCCTTTCTTTTGTGGGGATATCCCAGAGGACAAGGCCGTCGTAGCCCTTCTCCACTTCCTCGCATATGGCATTCGTGCCTTCGGCTATATCCATGCACTTAAGGATGTTGTACTTATCGGGACGGCTGGCAAACTTCTGCAGTATCCCGTCGGTGGAACGCTCGCCGCTGACCAGCAGAAGGTCCCTGGGCGGGAAGAGCATCTTATAGATTCCCTGGGCAGATGCCGTCCACAGGGCTATCCAGGCAAATTGTATCAGGGTAAGTATAAGTATCTCCCTGGCCGGGATGACTTTTGTAGCCATCAGCGCCAGCACCGCATATGCGATCACATTGGCTATAAGAGTCGAGAAGATCTGGGAGAAGAATACCTCCCAGGCTTTAAGATATCCGACGCGTGTACCGCCGTACATATGAGAGAACATGAACAGGATAACCAGATACACAGCGATAAGCGTGATATCACCCTTTATCCAGAATTCAATGCCCCATGTAGCTTTTAAGAAGGGTTTATAATACCAGAACCAGCAAAGCGCAAAGCCTGCGACCTGCGCTGCCAGATCCAGGAAAGATAAAAACAGCATTATCACCCTTCTGGAAGTTTCCAATTTCCTCATAACTATTGATTATATCAAAAAAAGTCCTATATATCCATAGAAATTATGTAACCTGCCGGCCTTCAGTTAAACCGGTTCATAGCAGTATCGATGCCATTGGAAAGTATGATCTCTACGGCATCTGCTGCCTTTTCTACAGCTTCCCTGATAGGGGGAAGATCCTCCTGTGTCAGATGTGCCAGCACATAATCCGCCAGATCCCAGCCCTGAGGCTTGGCTCCCACTCCTATGCGTACGCGCATAAACTCCTGTGTTCCCAGGAGTTTCACTATATTCTTCATGCCGTTGTGCCCGCCGGCACTGCCGCTCTTTCTTATACGCAGTACGCCGGGATCCAGGTCTATATCATCATATATAACGATCAGCTCGCTGCTCACATCTATCTTGTAATAACTGCAGATGCTAAGCAGAGCTTCACCGCTCAGGTTCATAAAAGTCAGGGGTTTTACCAGCACCACCTTTTCCGAACCTATACGTCCCTTGCCGAACATCGCTTTGTGTCCGTCCTCGGGATAACCTATATTATGCCGCTGTCCCAGAAGATCCAGGGCCATAAATCCTACATTGTGCCTGGTATCCGCATACTGCCTGCCGGGATTACCAAGGCCTGCTATTATATACATATCAGATCCTCCTGGCCAGGGCACGCCATCCCCAGCCGAACATGCAAAATACACTCTTTATCAGATTAAGATGAGCCTGCCTGCGGTACAGATACCAGATCCGCTTTACCGCCACCAGCTTATTGGAAGAAAGACTCTTTCCCGCCCTGCGGTAGGTCACCAGATTCTCATCAAGCCCGCATGCACTGACTCCGCTTCTTAATATGCGCCACCAGCTGGCCGTATCTTCGCTGGGAACAGGCGGCATGAGCACCTTCTTTTTCCCAAGTTTATCCAGATCAAGCATTACGGTCGATGTGAAGATTATCGTCCTGGTCAGGGCATGGGCATAGTCCAGCTCCTTTGGCACATGCACCACCCTTCCGGTACCCTTTGCGTTTTCATCACCGAATTCATAGGCGGTAAAAACAAAAGACGCATCGCGCTCCTGCATGAAGCGCAGCGTCTTTTTAAGCTTATCCTTATGCCACAGATCATCCGCATCAAGATATGCGAGATACCGGCCTTTTGCCGCCTTTATCCCCATATTGCGGGCATGAGCCGCACCATGTTCCCCTTCATTGACCAGTACTTTGATCCTGCTGTCTTCGCCTGCAAGCTTATACATCAGATCCCGGCTGCCGTCGGTCGAAGCGTCCTCGACCATTATCAGCTCATAATCCCCAAAGCTCTGCTCAAGTACGCTTTTAACGGTTTCCTCAAGAACAGCTTCGGCATTATGTACCGGCATGACAATGCTTACCGGAGAGGGGTTCATCGCGACCCCATCCTGGCCGTATCTATATTCTCCCTGAACCACTCATAGGCACGTCTGATGCCTTCTTCAAGCTCTACCTTATGATAGAAGCCTAGCTTGTGAAGCTTGGTAACATCGGTGAGCTTTCTGGGGGTTCCGTCGGGCATCTGGGTATTCCAGCGGATCTCTCCCTGATAACCTACTATACGCTTTACCAGGAAGGCCAGATCCCTGATGGATATCTCCTTTCCGGTACCGATGTTTACATGCTCCTCACCGGAATAATTTTCCAAAAGATATACACAGGCATCAGCCATATCATCAACATAAAGGAATTCTCTTAAAGGTGCTCCGGTTCCCCACAGTTCCACAAAAGGAGCATAGCTCATCTTTGCCTCATGGAACTTCCTGATCATCGCAGGCAGCACATGAGAGCCCTTCAGCTCGTAATTATCATGAGGGCCGTACAGATTGGTAGGCATGCAGCTGATGAAATCATTGCCGTACTGTCTCTTGTAGAACTTGCACATCTCAAGTCCGGCTATCTTTGCGATGGCATATGCCTCATTGGTGGTCTCCAGCGGCCCGGTCAAAAGTGCATTTTCCGGAATGGGCTGGGGAGCCATACGGGGATATATACAGGTACTGCCCAAAAACAGCAGCTTCTTTACCATGTAACGGTGGCAGCATTCAATGACATTGCACTGGATCTGCATATTGCTGTATGCAAATTCCGCAGGTGCGGTATTGTTGGCGTTGATACCGCCCACCTTTGCTGCAGCCAGTACCACCACATCAGGACGCTCTACCTCAAAGAATGCACGTACATCCGACTGCTCCGTCAGATCCAGCTCCGTATGGGTACGTCCAACGATATGCTCATATCCCTTGCGGTTTAATGCACGCACGATGGCGCTGCCTACGAGTCCTCTGTGGCCGGCCACATATATCTTGTCTTTTTTCTCCAACTTAGCCAATTTCCTGCCCCTCCTATATCATTATCTGCTTGTGTTTTTTTTACCTAACCTATATAATATACCCATGCGTTATTTATTTGAAATCTTTCACAATCCTATCCTGATGTCCGCAGTATCGGCCTGGTTTGTAGCCCAGATAATGAAAGCCATACTGCACACAGTCCTCACACGTAACTTTAACGCCGAAAGGCTTATAGGGACAGGCGGAATGCCCAGTTCCCATTCAGCGACGGTTACAGGTCTGGCAACCGCTGTCTTTATCAAAAGCGGTCCCGGCTCGGTGGACTTTGCCCTTGCCGCAAGCCTTGCCATCATCGTTATGTACGATGCACTGGGAATACGCAGGCAGGCAGGTAAACATGCCCAGGTACTCAACGAGATGATGGATACCATGGAAAAGATGGAACAGGTGGATTGGAGTAAACTCTCTCCCGATGACCGTCTTAAGGAATTCCTTGGACACACACCTCTTCAGGTTATCGTCGGTATAATAATAGGCATATTTTTAGGCTGTCTGATCTGCCTGAAAGTACTTCCTTACTGATCAGCCCAGAAGATACTCCTTTAAGGCATCTTTCCAGTCTTTGAATCTGTGATCCAGATTCAGCTTAAACATCCTTTTTTCCAAAGCGGAGTACGAAGGCCTGTCCGCAGAATCCGGATAATTCTTTTTATATTCTTCAGAACTGATGCGTACGACTTTAGTCGCGATACCCTTCATCTTAAAGATCTCTTCCGTAAGATCCGCCCAGCTGCATACGCCCTCGCAGGTGCCATGATAGATACCGTAAAGCTGCGTAGGTGCCAGCTTAAGTATCGCCCTGCCCAGTTCGAGCGCACTGGTAGGATTTCCCAGCTGGTCGTCGACCACGCTGATACTGTCTTTTGTTTCGGAAAGCTTAAGCATGGTGCGGACAAAGTTCTTTCCTTCACCGTAAAGCCATGCGGTACGTACTATGAACCACTTCTTTGCAAAGAGTTTAACAAATTCCTCTCCCGCAAGCTTTGTGCGGCCGTACGCACTCTTAGGACCTACCGGATCATTCTCGGTACGCGGCACATTTCCGTCCCCCGGGAAAACATAATCCGTAGAGATATGTATAAGCTTTGCATCAACTTCATTAGCTGCAACCGCCAGATTACGCGGCCCCAGCGCATTTATCTTAAACGCAAGATCCTCATCTTTCTCACAACCGTCCACATTGGTGGCAGCGGCGCAGTTTATGATCACGTCGGGCTTAAGTTCCTTTACATAGGAAACCAGTGCCTCGCAATCGGTTATATCCAGCTCCGGGACATCGCTGCCCACGTATTCAAAGCCGGTATCGTCCTTTGTCAGTTCGTATAATGCCCTGCCCAGCTGGCCGTTGCAGCCGGTAACCATCAGCTTTAAGCTCATTATTTATCCCCCAGCCCAAGTCTGTTGATAGCAGAAAAGATAGCTCTTACGGATGCACGTGTGATATTTGAGCTCACACCTACGCCATAGGTAACATCTCCCGTTTCCTCATCGAGCATATGAATATATGCAGCTGCCTGGGAATTGGATCCGCTCTGCAGCGCATGTTCCTCATAATCAAGTATCTTGATCCTGATACCGAAGGTCTCCTTAAGTCCTCTCTGTACAGCATCCAGAGGCCCGTTTCCTACGGCGTCAAAGGTCTTTTCGATATCATGATCAGTATAGGTCAGATGTACGCCGGTATCGAATTCCGACTCGGTCTCTCCTGAAAGATCGTCCACCTTAAGCTTTCTGAAGTGGATAGGCTCGTTCTTCTTAAGGTATTCCTCACGGAACTTCTCCATAACCGTCTCGGGTGAAACCTCACCCTGCTTCTCGGAAAGCTTCTGTATAACATCCGCAAATTCCCTCTGCATGGGCTTGGGCAGCTTAAATCCGAAATAGCTCTCCATTACGAAGGCAACACCGCCCTTACCTGACTGGGAATTGATACGCACGATAGGCTCGTATTCCCTGCCGATATCCGCAGGGTCGATGGTAAGATAAGGAACCTGCCATATCTGGGAATTGCGCATCTGCATGGCATGCACGCCCTTGTTGATCGCATCCTGGTGTGATCCGGAGAAAGCGGTGAACACCAGCTTTCCTGCATAAGGATGACGGGGATGTATCGGGAGCTTGCAGCATCTTTCGTAGATCTCTGCGGCTTCCTTTACATTATCCAGTTCAAGGCCGCAGTCTATGCCCTGCGAGAACATGTTATATGCAAGATTAACAATATCGACATTACCTGTACGCTCGCCGTTTCCGAACAGTGTACCCTCGATACGGTCCGCTCCTGCCAAAAGAGCAAGCTCGGCGGTAGCCACACCGGTCCCCCTGTCGTTATGGGGATGAACGCTTAAGATCACACTATCCCTCTTGTGGAGATTCTTGCTCATAAACTCTATACGGTCGGCAAACACGTTGGGTGTCGTCATCTCTACCGTAGAGGGCAGGTTTATGATCATGGGATGATCGGGAGTGGGATCCCACAGATCGATCACCGCATTGCACACTTCAAGCGCATAATCCAGCTCGGTCCCCGTAAAGCTCTCAGGCGAATACTCAAGCGTTACCTCGCCGTCATATTCGTTCATATGGTCCATGACCATGCGGGTACCCTTTAAGGCGATCTCCTTAACCTCTTCCTTGCTGGCGTTGAATACCACATCTCTCTGAAGGGTGGATGTGGAATTATAGATATGCATGACGATCTTTTTGATACCCTTTGCCGATTCAAAGCTCTTGATTATCTGCTCCTCGCGGCACTGTGCAAGCACCTGGATCTTTACATCATCGGGTATCATCTTTCTCTCCACCAGCTGGCGGAGGAAATCATATTCGATCTGGCTGGCTGCGGGGAAACCTACTTCGATCTCCTTAAAGCCCAGTTTTACCAGAAAATTAAAAAACTCTATCTTCTCCGACACTATCATCGGGTCAATAAGAGCCTGATTACCATCCCTTAAATCCACACTGCACCAGACCGGTGCTTTCTCTATCTCCTTATCCGGCCATGTTCTTTCCGGATAACGGTCCACGGGAACGCGCTGGTAACGTTTGTAATTTAACATTGCTTTTCACTCCTTGGCTGTGATTTATTCACCAAGTCCGCTTTCTATGGCTTTGACAAGGCACTCAAGAGCCTCCTGTTCGTCTTCGCCTTCGCAGACAAACTCTACCTCGTCGCCGCACTTGACGCAGGCGCCCAAAACACTCAAAACGCTCTTTGCGTTGGCGGTGTTGTCACGAAAAGTGAACGTGGTCATCGACCTGAATTTCATTGCTTCCTTGCAGAGATTACCTGCAGGACGCAGATGAAGGCCGGTCGGATTTTTGATCGTAACCTTCTGCCTTACCATTGGCACTTCCTCCAAAACACTTACAGTAATGTTTAACCCCATAACCCCTGTTAAAGGTATATTATATCACCTGAATATGAATAGTTCAAGCGATTACATAAGCCGTATCTTCTCCGAAAACCCTTTAATCTTCCGTCTCCGTAAGGCGCACATCGGCATAATATCTGCCATTTGCGCTGATACCATCCGGAAGCTCGAGTTCAAGTTCCATCTGGAAGGTACCTTCCTTGCCCTCGCCGCGGTTATTGGCTTCAAGATATGCAGCTACGTCCACAGCGCCTTTGATCACACCGGCCGTCAGATCCTGCATGTCTTCCTTTATCCCGTATACCTCAACTTTTAAGTACGTAGGTCTGTGGTCATCTTCTTCACCGTCATGCTGCAGCAGTATCTCCGCGTCATATCCCTCGGGTACTCCCATCGCCTTCAGGTTCCTTATAGGCACGTTAAAATGCCTGTATATCAGCTCTTCTATCGGTATATTTACCATCACCAGCCCGTCAAAGCCTTCATCTTCGTCCGTTACCAGGCGCACTCCGTCAGGCAGATAATCATTGATATCCAGCTGCGCCCCCATGGGACCGGTGGCGCCGTCCACGTTAAGATCCGCTCCGGGAACATTGATCTGCTTTACGGAAGAGAGTGCCTCGGCGCGTCCTGCTATCTTAACGCTCCTTACGTCTGCCTGGGGATCACCGGTCACCACATAACCTTCGGCCGGTGTACCCGTGTAATTGTATGCGATACCCACTTCCTTGACAGGAAGTATCTCAACACCCACGTTGATGGTAGCCACATTTGTCTTTAAGTTATTGTGTGTCACGATCTTGCCGTCGGTATCAAGAAGCTTTATATCCGCACTTGTCGACAGATCGGAGGTACGTCCCGCGATACTTACGCTGCAGGCAGCCCTTGTGATACGGTTGACAACCGACTCGGGTCCGGATACACGTACCGTGTTCTGGTTCTGGGTAACATTACCCTGTATATAGCCTTCAGCAGGATCCCCGGTAGTGGCCACCAGAACGGTAAGAGGCATCTCTTTGAGATCCTCAACCTCCAGTTCCACCGCTGCCCTTGACTGCTTGATGCTGTCTATCTCGGAATTATTCTTGTTCGAATATACCTCTATCGCCACGGTGTTCATAATGGTGATGTTCTCAAGATTCGCCACCGCGTGTATATTCTCCTGGCTTATGTTCTCAAGAAAAGAACGCTTGCCGTATACGGTAACATTTACGGTATCACTGTCATTAAGGACCTCATACACCTTCCCCACATCCGTAAGGCTCTCCGTATTCTGCAGTTCCACACGGATACCGCTGTAAGAGATGCTGCCTACGGGGTCAGCATAATTGATCACTATGAGCCAGAGCCCGAATGCCACAAAAAAGGCAAGTATCTTAAGCCCCAGATTATGCGTCAGCTTTTTTATCAGCAATCAGATCTCCTTTCTGCCGCACAAACAGACTCTTTTTCTGCTTCACTGTATCCTCTGCGGGACGGTCGCGCACTATCTCGAGTTTCTCGCGAAGCCCCTCCTGGGTAAGAGCGCTGTAGAGCTCTCCTCCATAAGCCACGCTCACCTTGCCGTTCTCCTCTGATACTATCACGGTAAGTGAATCCGTAGCTTCCGATATACCTACGCCTGCACGGTGCCTGGTACCCAAGGCCTTGCTGATATTCCTGTTATCCGAAAGAGGAAGTATGCAGGTCGCAGATACTATCCTGTCCCCTCTGAATATCACCGCACCGTCATGTAACGGCGTATTGTGCTCAAATATATTTATGAGCAGCTGGCTTGATACGGCGGCATTAACGGCTATACCGGTCTTTTCGTACTCGGCAAGGGATTCGTTCCTCTCAAGTACCATAAGGGCACCGGTCTTTACCCTGCCCATCGCAAAGCTGGCCTTTACTATCTCGTTGATGGTCTGGTCGGAATAGCGGCCTCCGGCCCTTCCCGAATCGCTGTTCATGAACGAAAACAGGATATTCTTCTGACCAAGCTGTTCCAGCGCACGCCGCAGCTCGGGCTGAAGTACTACCACTATCGCTATCACCATCACGGAAAGACTCTTCTCTGCGATCCAGAGGATAGTAGACATGTTAAAGATCGCCGCCAGCAGCAAAAAGCCCAAAATAACTATAAGCCCCTTTAAAAGGGACCAGGCCTTAGTACCTCTTACCCATACCATTACATGATATATCAAAAACGAGATTATCAGGACCTCGATGATATCGGTGATCCTGATACGCGGCATGT
>JAEEGL013126707.1_pt1 | contig 26946 bp, 21 predicted proteins | sample 9134231 | NCBI WGS metagenome assembly JAEEGL01 (sample SAMN16246548, study PRJNA631951) | gut metagenome | biome: gut microbiome; feature: rumen; material: fiber-attached | host: Bos | place: Iran: Karaj | collected 2018-10 | reverse complement strand
GACGGTGGCGACCGCGGCGACCTGCGCTGGGTGGGCACCGAAGCCGGCAATGTGGGCGAGACCAACTGGAGTCTGATGCCCGGCAAGGGCGACACGCCCTGGCACATGCTGCACTACGGCGTGGAGGACGGCGATGTGTGGTGTGCCGGCGAGACCAACACCAGCATCCGCCCGGGGTGGTTCTACCATGAGACGGAGAACGAGCATGTGAAAAGCCTGTCGAAACTCATGGACACCTACTACAAGAGCGTTGGCCGCAACTCATGCCTGTTGCTCAACTTCCCCATTGCTCCCAACGGCCGCATCCATCCCACCGACAGTCTGCGGGGCATCGCGTTCAACAAGATGATTCAGGAGGTGTTCAAAAACGACCTCGCCCGAAAGGCCAAGATAAAAACCCGGGGGAACGAGACCCTTATCACATTCAAGAAGCCGACGTCGTTCAACCGTTTCGTAGCCGAGGAAGACATCCGCTACGGCCAGCGGGTGAAGAAATTCTCGCTCGAGGCTTTTGTTGACGGCAAGTGGATTTCGCTGAAGGATGCACTCGTAGAGGATGGCGACGGACTGACCACCATCGGTCATCGCCGCATCATCTGCTTCCCCACCCTCTCTGCCACGAAACTCCGCTTCACCATTCTCGACGCAAAGTGTGCGCCTATCATCCAGCGCACCTCCGTTTATTTGGCACCAGAGCTGAGTGCCGACATCCCGGACAGTGGGGAAAAGCGCAGCAGCAACCTCCACTACTTCTTCAGCAACCCCAAACAGATGATGATAGACTGGGACACGGAGCAGACCATCACCTCGTTCCGCTACCTGCCGCCGCAGAACACCCGCGAAGGCACTGTCACCCATTACACCCTTTGGGCCTCCACCGACTGGTCGAACTGGACAAAAGTGGCTTCGGGCGAGTTCTCCAACATCGTCAACAACCCCATCTGGCAAACCATCAAGTTCCAACCCGTCAAAGCCAAAATCCTCCGTCTTGATGCCGACCGTCTGGCCTCGGGAGAACGCATGGCCTTTGGCGATATAGAAATAGAAACAAAATAGAAGTGTATGAAGAGATTATTGAGAAGAGTCCTCGTCTTCATGGTCTCCGTGCTGGCCATCTCAGCACAGGCGCAAAGCCTGCAGTCGGCCGATGGGACGACAGGGATGGCAACACCCGACTGGGAGAACCCCGCCATATTGGGCATCAACAAACTTCCCTATCACGCCACGCTGCAACTGCCTTCGAAATGGAAGGAGTGCAAAGAGATTGTCAGCCTTGACGGCGAATGGCTGTTCCATTGGAGCCGGAAGCCAGAGGAAAGGCCGGTGACCTTTTACCGTGAGGATTACGATGTGAGCGGCTGGGACAAAATCAAGGTGCCAGGCAACTGGCAGACACAAGGTTTCGGCACGCCTATCTACACCAATATCGATTACCCCTTCAAGCGCAACCGCCCCAGCGTGACAAGCGAGCCGCCACACGACTGGACCGCCTACGAGAACCGCAATCCTGTGGGGTCGTATGTGACGTTCGTTGATGTCACAAAGGAGATGCTTGCGAAGAATCTCATCCTCCACTTTGGGGGTGTCCACTCGGCGATGTATCTGTGGATTAATGGACAGCGGGTGGGCTATAGCCAGAACTCGATGTCGCCAGCAGAGTTCGACGTGACCAAATACATGCGTGTCGGTAAGAACAAAATCGCCGTTGAGGTTTATCGCTGGTGTGACGGAAGCTATCTCGAAGACCAGGACATGTGGCGGCTGTCGGGCATCTTCCGCGAGGTGCAGTTGTGGGTACGCCCCTTGGTACACATTGCCGATTACCGCGTGACAGCCGTACCTAATGCCGACTACTCGCAAGCAGATGTGACGGCAGTTGTATCTATATGCAACACAGGCAAGAAGAAGGCAAAGGGCCTGCAGGCCGTAGTCGGTGTCAGTCCGTTCAGTCCGATGCTGAAAACGGTCCCCATGCTGACTGCCGGCGACACGACGACCGTCACGCTCACTTGCACCATCGACAATCCCCAGTTATGGTCGGCAGAGAAACCAAACCTCTACCCGTTCAGCGTGGAACTGAAGGACGATAAGGGTAACCGAATCGAGAGCTTCGACTACCATTTCGGTGTGAAGCGCGTGGAATGTGTCGGCGAGGTGTTTAAGATTAACGGCAAGAACGTGAAACTGCGTGGTGTGAATCGTCATGATCATCACCCCAGGACAGGCCGTTATGTTGATGATGCCACCTACGAGCAGGACATCCGACTGATGAAGCAGGCCAACGTCAACTTCCTGCGCACCAGTCACTATCCTGACCGAGAATACCTGTATGAACTCTGCGACCGATGGGGAATCTATGTGATGGACGAAGCAAACCACGAGACCCACGGCTACGGCTATGCAAACAGAGAGATGGGCGAAGACCTGGCTTGGCAGAAGGCACATGCAGACCGCGCTGAATCGTTGGTTAAGCGCGACTTTAATCACCCCAGCGTCATCCTATGGAGCCTGGGTAACGAAGGAGCCGTTGGGCCTAACATCAAGGCCATGTACAACAAAGTGCTCGAACTTGACAATACCCGTCAGCCATTCTACGACAGCGACCGCAGATACAGCTGTATTTGGGATGACAGCTACCTGTACCCCGACGAGCTGAAGAAGAATGCCGAGGATGTGAAAGACAAGCCTTTCATGATGCGTGAGTATGCCCACGCCATGGGAAACTCAATGGGAAACCTGAAGGAATATTGGGATGTGATATATGCCGACAGCAGCATTTGTGGCGCTGCCGTATGGGACTGGGTGGACCAAGGACTGTATCCCATTGACCATTCACCATTGACCATTGAACATTCGACTGCGCATGACAAGGCGGTAGCAAATAATGGTCAATGGTCAATGGACAATGGTCAATTCCTCTACGGTGGTGACTTTGGCGACCAGCCTAACGACGGACCATTCTGCATCAACGGTCTGATAGCCCCCGATCGCAAGCCTCATCCACATTATTACGAGGTGCAATATGTTTATCAGCCGCTGAATTTTGAGTGGGAAAACGAGACCTATCGCCTCATAAACCGTGATAGTTTTACTGATCCCGAAGAGTACGACATCAGTTGTAGTGATGTTGCGTACGGCACAGAAACATTGAGGAATGTTGAGGCACGGCTTCGCGAAGACAAACCATGGGCTGACAAAGGATTTGTAGTGGCACGCGAACAGTTCGTACTTCAGACGTGGGAATTCCCCACAACGTTAGAGGGCAAACCTGCACAGATACAGAAAACTTCTCAAGGGCTGAAGGCCTATTTCAAGCGTGGAGTCGTAACCGTTGATGGAACAGGTGCATTAAGCAGTTGGATAGTAGATGGACAGGAGATGCTGAAAGCACCGCTGGAGCCTTACTTCTGGAAACCAGAAAACGATAACCAGCATGCAGCTCATTTTGCAGAGCGAGTAGCTGCTTGGCAAGATGCTGCCCAAAATCGCACAATGAAATCGTTACGAACAGAGGCTGGAGAGACATGCGTGAAAGTGATAGCCGAGATGCAACTGCCAGTAGGAGCTGACCTGACGCTTACTTACTCTATCAACGACGATGGTAAAATAATGGTGGAGATGGATTACAACCCCACAGCCAATAACATACCGCTGATACCAAAGTTTGGCATGAGGATGCGTGTGCCAGCCGATTTCAATGACATCACCTATTATGGTCGTGGACCATGGGAGAACTATCCTGATCGTAAACGTTCTGCCTTCCTTGGCGTCTACAAGATGCCGCTGAGCGAGTTAGAAACAGAGTATATCCATCCACAGGATAACGGCAACCGTGGCGATGTGCGCGTCTTTAAGATTGCCAACAAGCAGACGACTCTCAACATTCAGGGTTGTCAACCGCTCTGCATCCGTGCATGGGACTATGGTGAAGAAGATTTGGAAGGAGTACGCCATCCTGACGAAATAAACCGTGGACGTTTTGTCAATCTTAACATCGACGGAGACATCCACGGCGTAGGTGGTGCCGACACATGGGGCAAACGCACGCTACCACAATATACCATTGATGGCAACCAACCCCATCACTATGCCTTCATTTTAAGTTTAAAGTGAGCGAAAAACGAAATCTTATTTTTAGTTAAAGATTTGGAAGTTTGAAAATTTTGCCGTATCTTTGGCACATAAATCACTTAAATACGTAAAAGACATGGCAAACAAAAGAACATTAAAGCGAACAATCAGTCTGGTTTGCGAAGACCTGTTCACGGAGTGCGTGGCCGCTTCCCTGTATGGAAATGAGAGTCATAAGGAAAATGCTGAGGCACTACTGTTCTCAGTAGTCAAGTTACAGTCAGAGTTCATTTGTCGTGTTTCCCACCCTGAACCGGGCATGGCTGCCAAGGTGTATTTTGCCGACCTCCGAGAGAAGTTCACCATGCGCGTCAACGAGCTGGTTGACCAAATCAATAATCTCTAAGCCCGTCACGGACAAGGAAAAAAACGTATAAGCAAATCCTATAACTATGACGTGGTGGAGATTCTGTAACTGGCTTTTATTCGAGAAGTGGAATTGGACGATGAAAGTGACTGAGCGTCATCCCGATAAATACATCATCTGTCTGGCACCACACACCAGCAACTGGGACTTCGTGATCGGGCAACTCTATAACGGAGCAACCATGCTGCACTCAAACTTCATGATGAAGAAAGAGTGGTTCTTCTGGCCGCTCGGCATTCTATTCCGCCGACTGGGAGGCATACCTGTGGTCAGGCAGAAGCACACCCGCATGACCGACGCAATGGTGCAGGCCGCACGAGAAGCCAAAAAATTCCACCTGTGCATCACCCCAGAGGGCACGCGATCGCGAGTGGAAGAATGGAAGAAAGGTTTTTACTACATAGCCCAAGGAGCGGGCATCCCCATCCTGCTCTACGGACTGGACTACGAGCGCAAGCTCATCCAATGTACGAAGACCATCATCCCCTCGGGCGACGTGGAGAAAGACATGCGCGAAATTAAACTATACTTCAAAGACTTCAAGGGCAAGAAGCCCGAAAACTTTACCATCGGTAATCTGGAATGATGACCACAGAACGCTTCTGGCGGTACTGCACGGCAGGACTGCTGTTCTTTTTATTAAGCACCGGCGTGATGGCGCAACCCACCACGTGGGGCAACACCGACTATCGCGGGCTGCCATGGGTGAAAAACACATCGCGCCCCTACCCCATATCGAAAGGACTTGACGGAAGGCACATCGCCCTCTGGGCTTCGCACGGCAGCTACTATGACCTGAACGAAGGACAATGGCGCTGGCAGCGCCCCAGCCTGTTCTGCACCACGGAGGATCTGTTCACGCAGACCATCGTCGTGCCCTTTCTCCTGCCCATGCTCGAGAATGCAGGTGCCTGCGTGTTCTCACCCCGCGAGCGCGACTGGCAGCGCCATGAGGTGGTGATAGACAACGACCAGCGCGGCTACGGCTCGATGGCCAACCTGACGAGCTACCGCGAGGAGTCGTTCAAGGAGGCATGGACGAAAGCCCCCGACACAGGCTTTGCCCCTCACGAAGGCAACTATGCCGACGGCGAGAACCCCTTCGAAATGGGTACCGCCCGCATGGTGGAAGCCACCAAGGGCAAGACGAAGAACAGCGTCGTCACCTATCAGCCCACCATACCCGAGGCAGGACGCTATGCCGTCTATGTGAGCTATCAGACGGTGCCCTCCAGCGTGCCCGACGCCCACTACACGGTGTATCACAAAGGACAGAAGACCGAATTCCACGTGAACCAGCGCATGGGCGGCAAGACGTGGGTCTATCTGGGCACCTTCGACTTCGATGCCGGTTCGAGCAAGCGCAACAGCGTGGTGCTCAGCAACCAGAGCGACTACAGCGGCGTGGTGACCACAGATGCCGTGCGCTTCGGCGGCGGCATGGGCAACATTGAGCGTGGCGGACTGACCAGCGGCATGCCGCGCTGTCTGGAGGGTGCCCGCTACTATGCCCAGTATGCCGGCATGCCCTATCGCGTGTATTCCTCGAAAAACGGCGAGAACGACTATGCCGACGATATCAACGTGCGCTCGCTCATGCTCAACGAGCTGTGCGGCGGTTCCGTCTATGCACCCGACTCCATCGGCCGTCAGGTGCCCATCGAACTGTCGCTGGCCGTACACAGCGATGCCGGCTACAACAAGCCCGACGGCACGGGCGTCTATGGCTCGCTGACCATCTGCACCACCCAGAGGGGCGACTCGCTGCTGGCTGCCGGTCACTCCCGACAGATGTCCTACGACCTGGCAGCAGAACTGCTCGACAACACCACCGCCGACATCAGCCACATCTACGGCACATGGGTGTCACGCGAGCTCTACGACCGCAACTACTCGGAAACGCGAGTGCCCGTCGTGCCATCGGCCATCCTGGAGACGCTCTCGCATCAGAACTTCGGCGACATGCGCTTCGGCCAAGACCCCAACTTCCGTTTTGACCTGGCACGCTCCATCTATAAGACGCTCCTGAAATATATCACCAAGCGTCACGGCAAGAGCTACACCGTGCAACCGCTGCCGCCGCAGAACTTCCGCATCGAATACACGGGCAAGAAAGACGAGGTGATGCTGGCTTGGTCGCCCACCATCGACGAGAAAGAGCCTACGTCCACGCCCACCTCTTATATCATATACAGGGCTGAGGACAACGGTGACTTCGACAACGGCTATGTCGTGGCATCGACGGCGGTGAAGATGAAGCTGCAGCCGGGCGTGCTCTACTCCTTCCGCATCGCGGCGCTGAACGACGGCGGCCAGAGTTTCCCCACCGAGGTGCTCTCCACCTGCTACCAGCCCGATGCCGAAAAGACCATCCTCATCGTCAGCGGCTTCCACCGCGTGTCGTCGCCTGCAGTAGTGTTTCAAGGCTTCGACCTCGATGCCGACATGGGCGTGAGCTACGGACGCACCTGCGGATGGCTGGGACGCCAGCAGGTGTTTGACATCGAGAAGATAGGCAATGAGAGCAAGAGCGGACTGGGCTACTCGTCGAACGAACTGGCTGGCCGCTTCATCGAGGGCAACAACTTCAACTATGTGCGCACCCACGCCAGCGCCATCCATCAAGCCGGTGGCTACAATATCGTCAGCTGCTCGAAGGAGGCCATCGGCCGCATGCAACTGTTCCGCTACAACATGATCGACCTCATCCTCGGACTGGAGCGCAACGACGGCCACAGCCTGAGAGCCTATAAGAGTTTCCCCAAAGACTTGCGCAGCGCCATCTCGCAGTTTACCGCACAGGGCGGACGCCTGCTGGTCAGCGGTGCCTACGTAGCCAGCGACATGCGTGAGACGGACGATGAGGAGCGCTTCGTGAACAGCGTGCTGAAATGCAAGCTGGAAGGCGAGAACCGCAACGTCGAGGAGACCATTCAGGGACTGGGACTGAAGTTCCCCGTCTATCGCAACCTGAACGAGCGCCACTATGCCGCCCAGCGCACCGACGTGATTATGCCCACGGAGAAGGGTGCCTTCCCCGCTATGGTCTATCCCGACGGCACCAGCGCCGCCGTGGCTTATCAGGGCACCGACTACCGCGCCTTCGTCATGGGCTTCCCCTTCGAGTGCATCCAGCAGCCGAAGCAGCAGCAGTCAATCATGCGCGGCATCCTGAAATTCCTATTACCATAATAATAACTTTAAACCCCTAAGAACTATGGCAAAAATTCAAGCTAACGCCTCCGGCACAAGGAGCATTGAAGTGACTGAAGCACATCTGGAAACCATCGAACGCTATCAGCTGTTTCGAGACCTGATTGACTCTAACGGCTTTGTCGACGAACAGGTGCTCGACAAACTGAAGTTGAACGTGCGCTCGCTGCTGGAGTCGAATGCGGGAGCCGACAAGAACCTGCTCGACCTCTGCCTCGACGTCATCTACCATCAGAACATGAAAGCCTATGGCTTGCAACAGCTGCTGCTGCTCTTCATCAGCTGGAAAGATCAGGGCAACGACAATCTGGGCATGACCACCCGCTCCTTCCAAGGACAGCCCTTCAACTGAACATCGTGGAGCGCCCGCTATGGTCGCTGGCCGTCATGATAACGACAGACCCGCCAACAGCGGGATAGAAAGCACAAAAAAAGGAAGCGTTACTGCTTCCTTTTCTTTGTTCCTGCGGTGCGTACGAGGCTCGAACTCGTGACCTCCAGCGTGACAGGCTGGCATTCTAACCTACTGAACTAACGCACCTTCGGTTCTGTCTTTTGCACCCTTGAAAAGCTTGCGGTGCGTACGAGGCTCGAACTCGTGACCTCCAGCGTGACAGGCTGGCATTCTAACCTACTGAACTAACGCACCAGGATAGCTTTTCTTGTTTGCGGGTGCAAAGGTACAAAACTTTTCTGGAATACCTGCAAGAACTTCCAAAGAAAAACTCGCAAGTAACATTCTTTAACGAATCAACGTTTTTCTACACTTCAGATGCATTGCATGAGGAAGTCAACAGCACCGTTGACACCATACTTACTGACATTGAGCGCAATGTCATAATTGCGGGCATCCTGCCAGTCGCTACCCGTGTAGGTCTTGGTGTAGAGTTCGCGCGAATAGTCGTTATCGACAATCATGGCGGCAGCATCACCCTCAGAGATGTCGTATTTCTCTGCGATGCGGCGCTTGCGGCATGCATCGTCGGCATGCACGAAGATCTTCAGACAGTTGGGATGGTCTTTGAAGATGTGGAAACCGCAACGGCCAATGATGACACACGACTCGCGCTCGGCAATGCTGCGGATGACATCGGCCTGCGCATCAAACAGACGATGCGACGTCTGGTCATGCTCCTGACCGTTATACTCGGCACCTGCCATATAAGAGCGGTAGAACTGCGTGAAGTCGTCACGCCAAAGTGGGTTGCGGGCCTCAATCTTCTGCACGGCATCTTCCACGACACAGAAGCGACGGGCCACCTCGTTCAAAATCTGCCTGTCGAGCAGTTTCACTCCCAGTCGGCGGGCCATCTCGACACCTATTTCATGTCCACCTGTACCGAACTGGCGACTGATTGTAATGACAAATTTCTCTTCCTTATTCATAATCCATAGGTTTGAAGGTTAATACTGGCTACAAAGATACGAAAAATTGCCGTTCGAGCAAAGGATTTTCGCATCTTTTTTATGCCAGCAAGGAAAAATCTGTCAAAAGAGGGGTTTCTATCGGCTACCGATGTAGAGGAACACCATGCCCAGCAGCACCAGAGCGAGGTCGAAAGCCTTGGCCTTGAGGTTCTTTTCGTGGAAAAACATGGCTCCGCAAAGGAATGACACCACTACCGAACCGCGACGCACCATCGACACGATACTGATCATGGCCGAAGGCAGCGACAGCGAGTAGAAATAGACGAAGTCGGCGGTGGAGAGAAACAGGCTCACCCCGATGATGGCCCAGTCCCAATGGAAGGGTGTGGTCTGTTTGTGCTTGGGCCACCAAAGGATGATCAGCACGGCCAGCATCATGAAACATTGGTAGATGTTGTACCACGACTGCACCAGCATGCGGTCGAGGCCCACACCACCCGACTCCACGGGTGCCATGAGGTATTTGTCGTAGAGTCCGCTGATAGCGCCCATCACGGCTGCACCCACCACGAAATAGATCCACTGGTCGTGCTTGAAGTCGATGCCCTCCTTCTTTCCACTACGGCTCAGCATGAAGAATGAAGCCACAGCCAGCAGCACACCCAGCCATTGCCATAGGTTCAGTCGCTCTCCAAACACCAGCAACGCTCCCACCAGCACCATCACAGGACGTGTGGCATTGATCGGCCCCACGATGGTCAGCGGCAGATGCTTCATTCCGAAATAGCCCAACACCCAAGAGGTAAGCACGATGAATGCCTTGAGCACTACATACTTATGAACCTCCCAGCCACCTGCGGCCACATGGAACATGCTGCCATCGAGCATCGTCGTCGTTCCGCTCAGCACGATGAACGGCAGGAAGATGAGCGACGAGAAGAGCGTGTTGAGAAAGAGAATGGGAATGACGGCGTTATCCCTGAGTGCCTTTTTCTTTAGTGAGTCATAGACGCCCAGCAGGGCGGCTGACATGAATGCTAACAGTAACCACATTTTTTCTTTCGTTAAATCGTTATATCGATTAATCGTTTAATCGTCATTACGATACTCTATTTTCTCCAAGAACAGCGCATGACCCGGCATCGACTCGCCCGCATCGCTGCGGCGCTTGCCTTCAATCACACGTCGGAAATCATCTATAGTCAGGCGGCCGCGTCCCACCTCGATGAGCGTGCCCACGACGGCTCGCACCATGTTGCGAAGGAAACGGTTGGCCGTAATCTCAAAATACCAGGTCGAGGCCGACGTCTGGTGCCACTTGGCCTGTGTCACATGGCAGAGCGTGGTCTTCACGTCGGTGTGGCTCTTACAGAAAGCGCCGAAGTCCTCATATTCCATCAACACCTGCGCCGCCTCGTTCATCAGCGTGAAGTCGAGCTGGTAGGGAATCATGCAGGAATAGTGCTGTTCGAAGGGCGACTTACGCGTGTGTATATAATAATGGTATGTGCGCGAGGTGGCCGAGAAACGGGCGTGCAGCTCATTGCTTACGGGTTCAATCTGAGAGATGGCAATGTCATGGGGCAGCAGCTTGTTCAACTTATAGGTCAGCTGACGCTCGTCCATGCTTTCAGGCAGAGGGGCGTCAAGGTCGAAGTGAGCCACCATCATCCGCGCATGCACACCGGCATCCGTGCGACCGGCCCCCGTGATGCCAACCTCACGGCGCAGCAACAGGCGCAGTCCGCGCTCTATCTCGCCCTGCACAGAAATGCCGTTAGGTTGTATCTGCCAACCGTGATAGCGCGTCCCGTCATAGCTTAAAGTGATGAAATATCTCATAATCGACTGCAAAATTACTAAAAAAAATCCTACTGGCTTGCTCAATTGAAGATATTTCCTTATTTTTGCATGAAAATAGCAAGACGAACGCATGAAACGTGGACTTGTACTGGAAGGCGGAGCCATGAGAGGGCTCTTCACCTGCGGCATCACCGACGTGATGATGGAGGCCGACATCTGGCCCGACGGACTCATCGGAGTGTCGGCGGGTGCTGCCTTTGGCTGCAACTACAAGTCGCGCCAGCCGGGACGTGCCATCCGCTACAACAAGCGATTTGCACGCGACAGCCGCTACAGCGGCATCGGGTCGCTGCTCAGGACGGGCGACTATTTCAATGCGGAGTTCGCCTATCACACCGTGCCCACGCTCTATGAGTATTTCGACAACGAGGCTTTCGAGCAGAACCCCATGGAGTTCATCGCCATCTGTACCGATGTGACTACGGGCAAGGCCGTCTATAAACGGCTCATGAAGTCAGGCCCTCTGACCAACGACTGGATTCGTGCGTCAGCCTCGATGCCGCTAATGTCGAAGGTGGTCGAACTGGAAGGCATGAAACTGCTCGACGGCGGTGTGGCCGACTCCATCCCGCTGGCCTATGCCGAACAGGCGGGCTACGACCGCAACGTGGTGATACTGACCCAGCCCGAGGGTTATCAAAAGAGCCACAACCCTTTCATGCCCCTCATGCGGATTGCCCTACGCAAATATCCAAAAATGATAGCCGCTATGGATAGCCGTCACATCATGTACAACCAACAGTTGGAATTCGTGCGGCAAGCCGAAACCGAAGGCCGCTGCCTCGTCATCCGACCGGACACGAAGATTCCCATAGGCCACATCTCACACGACCCGGACGAGATGGAACGCGTCTATCAGATGGGACGCGAGACGGGCCTCAGAAAGCTCGACGATATCCGCAACTTCTACAACGATTAAGAAATAATAGAAAAAACTGCCCCCCAACACCCAACACCCATCACCCAACACCCAACACCCAACACCCAACACCCAACACCCATCACCCAACACCCAACACCCAACACCCAACACCCAATGAGAATAGACATCATCACCGTATTGCCTGAAATGCTGGAAGGCTTTGTTCACGAATCGATACTGGCCCGTGCCGAGAAAAAAGGACTGGCCGAGATACGACTACACAACCTGCGCGACTACACGCTTGACAAGTGGCGTCGCGTGGATGACTATCCCTATGGCGGCTCAGCCGGAATGGTTATGCAATGTGAACCCATTGACCGTTGTATCACCGCTCTCAAGGCTGAGCGCGACTATGATGAAGTGATTTTCACCTCACCCGACGGAGAGCGCTTCGACCAGCACATGGCCAACGAACTGTCGCTCAAAGGCAACCTCATCATCCTCGCCGGTCACTATAAAGGCATAGACCAGCGCGTGCGCGACCATTTGATCACCAAGGAGATCTCAATAGGCGACTTCGTGCTCACAGGCGGTGAACTTGTGGCTGCCATGATTGCCGATGCCGTGGTGCGCGTCGTGCCGGGTGTCATCGGCGACGAGCAGAGCGCCCTCTCCGACTGTTTCCAAGATGACATCCTGGCTGCTCCCATCTACACCCGTCCCGCCGACTATAAAGGTTGGAAGGTGCCCGACATCCTGCTCAGCGGCAACGAAGCCAAAATCCGCGAGTGGGAACTGGAGCAGGCACTCGACCGTACCCGCCGCCTGCGTCCCGACTTGTTAGCGTAAACCAACCCAAGAATGATGAAAAAAATACGGTCTCTAAATTTCTTATAGAAACCGTTGGCGGTTCAAATTATTATTTGTACTTTTGTACGCGAAAATCGCATCAAAACAGATGAAGAACAATGAAAAAGATTCTGTTACTATCAATATTTATGGGAATCCTGACAGGCTGTCAAGAGTCTTTAGAGGATAAAGCTGCGCGTGAAGCCAGCGAATACACCGAAAAGAACTGTCCGATAGCCATACAGAAGTCTGTGGTGCTCGACAGTATCACATTCGAAAGAGCCACCCACACCTATGGCTATCACTACCGTCTGTTGCCCCCTATGGACACCACAGCGACTATCGACCCCTCCTTCCAACAGAAAGATCTTGTAAGCAGGGTGAAGAACACGACGACGCTTCAAGAATACAAAGAGGCTGGTTACAACTTCCGTTACACCTATCGTTCGGAGAAAGACCACTCGGTCATCTACTTCGACACCACCATTACTCCCGAAGACTACAAGTAATCAAATTTTAAAAACATTATATTATGAGCCAAGACACAGAGAAAAAAACGCTGACGCTGAAGACGCTGACCAAGAGCAGCGTTTGGGACGTACAGGAGAACGACATCTTCCGCATGTGGGAAGGTGCTGACAAGGACGCAGAGATTAAGGACAATGTGCGTCATTATACTGACATCATACGCAGTGCCTTCATCATTGAAGAGATCAACGGTGAGTCGGCACTTCTGAAGACGAAATACGAGAAGCAAGGTTACAAGGTGGGTTACATCCGTTTGGACGAAGACAAGAAGATCACGTGGGCCATCAAGAAAAAGCCTATCATGCGTGTGACCGACCTGACCTACGAGAATATCCGCCACATCTCGGCAGCCAAGCTCGTAGAGGTGCTCGACCGCAACTTCGGCGGTGGCTGGGACTCACTCTCTCAGAGCATCAAGGACATCATCGAGAGTGGTTTCGACATCTCTACCACCACCCTTCCCAAGGATCGCCTGCACAAGAAAGGAGGCATGTATGAGAAGAAGGTGAACGACGGTTTCGAGGTGTTGGAAGTATCGAAAGGCACATGGGTAGAAGCTATCTTCGCCAAAGCCAAGCCTGAGGCAGAGAAGCCTCGCATGAAGATGGCAGCCCTGCGCGATGAGGCCGAAGGCAGCGAAGAAGAGGATGATGATGCAGACGTTGATATTGAGGACAACTACAACAAGCCCGACGAGGACGATGTTGAGATTGAAGACCCCAATGACGACGAAATCACCGAGGACAACTACTCAACGATGATGGATCTCGGCGAAGAAGATCCTGACGAAGAAGCAGCAAACCTTAGTGACTACGGTGACGAATAATCATCCGCCCTTGGGGTGAACATAAGATTCACCCCAAGGAGTGATGAAACGCTTATCAGTTGGGAGCGATGACCCTGTAGTTTCCGCTCAGATGCATGAAGGCGAAGAGCCGCAGCAGTCCATCGTAGTAAGCATCGAAATAACCATCGTCAAACGGTTCATGTTTGGCATTCCAAAGAGCATCGACGAAGTCCTTGCTCTTTTTATGTTTGCACATGACGGAAGCCGCAGCCGAGGTAGCTACGAGACCGATGCTATGACGGAGTTTGCGGAAGCCGCCGGCTGGCAGAATCTCATTATCCTCAGGCAGCGAGCCGTCCACGCGATACTGATCAACGAAGGTATTGATGCCCTGCGAATAGAGGAAATTCTGGATGGTCTCACCATACTGCTGCTGCCACTCGCGGTCGGCACAGCTCCACTCATAGTCCAGCGCAATGTTCATCGGCACGCGCCAGGAGTCGTAACGGAAGTTGTTGTTGCCATTGCGACGAGGTGCTGCGTTCGGCTGCTGGTTCTGCTGACGGCCGGGAAAGCGCGGCATCTGCATCTCTGAACCGTCATACTGGCATTGGTCGCCATTCAATCCTGTTTTCTCGTTGATGCAAAGATGAAGAAAAGCGCGGCTCTTCTGTGCACACTCCTTCCAGTAGTCTGAGCGACCGTCGTCAGCCCATTTTGCCCACACCTCATAGAAGGCAGGGATGTGATAGCTGGGGTCGGTAAACCGCTGGCCAAAGCCGTCGGGAGTGAAAGTGATAAGCTTCGTCTCAGGGTCTATCAGATACATCTTGGCTTTCTGAGGTTGTCCGTCAGCATTTCCTGCATTTCCTCCCGGGAAGCCACCGAAACCGCCGAAGCCGGGACGTGCCTCCGGCGTGTATTCGCGGGGCTGTATGCAGTCCAGGATATACTGAGCCTCTGCCTTGTAGTTAATGCCCGTATGGTTGCCCCATCGGTTAGAGGCAAACAGCAGGGCGGTGATATAGTAGAGTTCTCCGTCAGAGGCGGCACCTTGGGCATTCCGCGTGCCGTCGGTCTTGCAGCTCCAGGCGAAATAGCCTTTTCTGTTCCCCTCCTGATGCTGCATGTATTTCTTGCTCCATCGCCACAGACGGTCAAAAATGTCCTTCTCGCCAAACTGAACGGCAATCATCATGCCATACGACATGCCTTCCGTGCGGGCATCATGGTTCTTGATGTCAGAGACGTAGCCCATCGAGTCGCCCACCTCAAAATAGACCTTGTTTGGGCCACGGAACACATCGTTGAACACCTCCTTCAACTTCGCATCGACATCGTCGGCCTTGTAGCCCATTTCCACGAACACGTTGCGATATTCGCCTGTCTCAAATCCCCCCTTCGTCCAAGGCGTGAAAGCCATAGCCTGGGTTGTCAGCATCATCATCGATGCCACCAAAAAGTTTTTACTCATAGTTTTATTGTTGTATTGGTTGTAATGGTTTTGTTGGTTTATTGTTCATAGAAAATTCACAACCGCAGTATTGCTGGTTGTAGAACTGATATTCCTTCAGCAACTGGTTGCGCCGCTCGTAGAGTCCGCCCTTGCGCCAGTTCTGTGCCCAGAACGTAGTGCCTTCCACATTTGCCTCTGCCTGCTTTCCTGCCTGTTCAATCTGCTCCAGACTCTTCCAGCGTGAGGAGGCCAGCGTGGTGGTGAAGAAGCGCAGTCCCAGCCGTCGGGCCTCCTGTGCAGCAGCTGTCAGACGCAGGGTGAAACATTGCTGGCAGCGCCTACCGCGTTCAGGTTCTTTCGCCATTTCATTCTGGAAGCGACCCTCCGCGTCGAGCTGGCAGCCCTGTCCGCAGACGCCTTTGAGCCACAGTTCGTGGTCATAGTCGCCATCAATCCAGCGCAGACCGAGACTCTCCGCATGACGCTTGCTCTCCTGCTTGCGTATCTCATACTCCTCGCGCGGCCAGATATTGGGATTATAGTAGTAGATGGTGGGGCGCACGTCGTGAGCCATCAGCCACTCGACGATAGCCGATGAACAAGGCGCACAACAGGCGTGCAACAGCACCTCCTGGCAGCCCTCAGGTATGATAATAGCCGGTTGTTTCAATTCCTAATTCCTAATTCTCAATTGTCCGCTCGGCGACGTTAGGAGACGCTTCGCTCGCGAAGAATTCTCAATTATCACGCCATTCCTCTTGCCTTCCAGATACGCTCCTTGGCATCGTTGATCACCTGGAACTTCTTCTCAGCAGCTGCCCTCACGTCGTCGCCCAGCGCAGCCACACGATCAGGATGATGCTGCAAAGCCAGTTCGCGCCACACACGCTTCAGGTCTTCATCAGTAATATCGGGACCTACGCCCAAGACCCTGTAGGCCGAGGCGAGGTCATTCCTATCCATATCCAGCAGGCGATCCACCTCGTCGGTCATCATGTCCATCCAACGAGCCACATCCTTCAGGGCATCAATTTCCGTGCTATCCACATTACCGTCGGCACGTGCAATCTGCACCAGGAAATCGAGCAGCTGCAGGCGACCGCCCATATCAACATGCTGTGCCACTAGATGACAGGTCTCACGAATGCCGCGACGATAATCATGAACACCCATGCGTTTTGACTCTTCAAACAGTTGGCGCAGAATGGCCTCACCTTGGCTCACAGCCGACTCGCCGAAGTTCGTGCGCAACCATTGGCGCGCAACCTCCATTTCAGAGTGCATGATTTTTCCGTCGGCCTTGATGATAAACGACGAGAGTGTCAGCATCGACATGAGGAAGCTGTTGCGGTTCTCTTGCTCCTGGCGCGACATGCGCTCCTTAGCACGCTCCTCTCTGGGTGGTGTCTGGGTATGGCTGCTTGCATGCTGAGCACCAGCAGAGCGACGGGGGTCGGCTTTTGAGGAATCTCCGTTTTCCTCTTGTTCCTTATCCATGTAGTGACCGATACCCGCACCTATCAATGCCCCCAGCGGACCCAGGACAAACCATCCGATCACGCCGCCAATCCATGTTTTTGATGCCATAGTTTTTATTCCTTTTTTGATGAATATGATTTGATTTTGTCTTTGAGTTTGCAAATATAGTAATTTTTCCGTAACTTTGCAAGCCGAAAGCAAAAATATGGAATATAGACTGACAGATTTCCTTCCCACGACCAAGAAAGAGCTGGAACTCAGGGGCTGGGACGATGGTGTTGACGTGATACTGTTCTCGGGCGACGCCTACGTCGATCATCCCTCATTTGGCGCAGCTGTCATCGGTCGCACACTCGAAGCTGCCGGCTATCGGGTGGCCATCGTGCCGCAGCCCGACTGGCACGGCGACTATCGTGACTTCAAGAAGCTGGGGCGTCCACGTCTCTTCTTCGGCATTGCGCCAGGATGCATGGACTCTATGGTCAACAAATATACTGCTGCCCGTCGACTGCGCTCCGAAGATGCCTATTCGCCCGACGGCCGTCATGACCTACGTCCGGAATATCCCACCATTGTCTATTCCAAGATTCTCAAAGAGCTATATCCTGACGTGCCCGTCATCCTTGGTGGCATCGAGGCCTCACTACGCCGTCTCACCCACTATGATTACTGGCAGGACCGCCTGCGCCCATGCATCCTTTGTGACAGCGGAGCCGACCTGATCATCTACGGCATGGGAGAGAAGCCTATGCTGGAGCTGGCGCGGCGTATCGCTGACGGAGAAAGCGTCAGCCATATCAAGGACATTCCCCAGACGGTCTATATGGCTCGCGAGCAGGAGATACCCGATGGCATCAGCGAGCGTGACATCGTGCTTCACAGCCATGAGGAGTGCCTGCGCAATAAGCGGTCGGAAGCAGAGAACTACCGATATATCGAGGAACAGTCGAACATGATGCACGCCCAGCGACTGCTGCAGGCAGTAGGCCAGCAATATGTGGTGGTTAATCCACCCTACCCGCCCATGACCACAGCTGAGCTCGATGCCTCTTATGACCTGCCCTACACGCGACAACCGCATCCGAAATATAAGGGTAAGCGCATCCCGGCCTTCGACAGGACCAAGCACTCGGTCAACCTCCATCGCGGCTGTTTCGGCGGTTCTGCCTTCTGCCCCATCTCAGCCCATCAGGGCAAGTTCATTGCCTGCCGCTCGAAGGAGAGCATTCTCAAGGAAGTGAAGCTGGTCACGCAGATGCCCGACTTCAAAGGCTACCTGAGCGACCTCGGCGGCCCCTCAGCCAACATGTACGGCATGCACGGACGTAATCTCAATGCCTGCGAGAAGTGTAAGCGTCCCAGCTGCGTACACCCTCAGATCTGTCCCAACCTGAACACCGACCTCACCTCGCTGCTCGGCATCTACCACGCCGTCGATGCCCTGCCTGGGGTGAAGAAGAGCTTCATCGGCAGCGGTGTGCGCTATGACCTCTTATTATATAAAAGTAAGGACGAAAAAGCCAACCAAGCCGCACGCGAATATACCCGCGAACTCATCTGCCGACATGTGAGCGGCCGACTGAAGGTGGCTCCGGAGCACACCAGCGACCGTGTCCTGATGCTCATGCGCAAGCCCTCGTTCCAGCAGTTCGAAGAGTTCAAGTGCATCTTCGACCGCATCAACCGCGAGGAGGGACTGAACCAGCAGATCATCCCCTATTTCATCTCCTCTCATCCCGGCTGTCACGAGCAGGACATGGCCCAACTGGCAACTATCACCCGCCGCATGGGCTACAAGCTGGAGCAGGTGCAGGACTTCACACCAACGCCCATGACCATTGCCACCGAAATGTGGTACACGGGCTATAACCCCTACACGCTGGAACCCGTATTCTCAGCCAAGACGCCCCGTGAGAAAGAGGCTCAGCGACAGTATTTCTTCTGGTATAAAGACCAACCCCAACAAGCTAATCATCAGGGCAACCGTCGCCCCGACTATGCTCAACAAGCAAACCATCAAGGCAAAAACCGCCCCGACCGACCACAATATGGAAATCATAGAACAGACCGTCGTCCCGAAGAACCCCGCGAAGAAAAGCGAGGACGGAATCGTCGTCACCGATGACTTCATCGCCGTCATCGACGGTTCCACCAGCAAGAGCGACCGCCGTTACAGCTTCTTCAGCAGCAACGGTCGCTATGCCATGCTGACCATCGCGAAGTTTCTGCGCAAAGCGCCCAAAGACCTCTCCTGCCACCAGTTCTGCAAGGGAGCCTCACTTGCTATTGCCCGCCATTACCGCAAGTCGCAGCTACAGCACCTGGCCGAGCATCCTGAAGACCGGCTCACCGCCTCTTGCATCGTTTTCAGCCGTCTGCGCCGCGAGATATGGATGATAGGCGACTGCCAATGTCTTCTTGGTGCCATCAAACGAGGCGAAACGCAGCCTGAGGACTATACCTTCTGCGATAATCCTAAACCATACGAACAGGAACTGGCCGAGCAGCGGGCGGCCATCATCCAGTCAAGCAACCTGCCTAAAGAGCACTTCCTCACCGATGATACTGCCCGTGCTGCCATCATCCCTCACATGAAGGAGACCATGCGGCAGCAAAACAAGACCTATAGCGTCATCGATGGTTTCCCAGTTGCAGAAAAGTATGTGCGCACCATCGTCCTCGACTTCCAGCCGTGGGAACTCATTCTTGCCTCTGACGGCTATCCCTTTCTGGAGCCTACACTCGAAGCCTCTGAGTCCAGACTGGCTCATCAGCGTGAGACCGACCCGCTGAATATCGGCGAGTTCAAGGCCACAAAAGCCTTTGCCGAGGGTTTCAATTCATTTGACGATCGCGCCTATATCCGATTCCGAGTTTGAACATTTAAGCCTGAAAATTTGGCGAATAGAAAAAAAATGCCTACCTTTGCACCCGCAAAAAGAACAGGTAGGCCTTTTTGCCGGAGAAAGACTATCGGGGTTCCGTAGCTCAGCTGGATAGAGCAACAGCCTTCTAAGCTGTGGGTCTTGGGTTCGAGTCCCAACGGAATCACAAGAGAGAGACCTTTGAGGCCTCTCTTTATATTTCTGCTTGGGACATCTCACCCAAGGGTTCTTCGCAAGCGATAAGTATTCTTTCTTCCACAAAAGGCTCTTTTTGTTTTTCATTGGTTTCATTTGAAAGAATAGGTGTAGTTCTTTCACTTGATAATTTGGAGAGTACAGACAAGTTTCGTAACTTTGCAAGCATAAAAAAGGCCGCTTGGCGTCAGGATGACTCACCTACGGCCAGAAGAACGAACCAAATTTTACAAAACCAATAATTAAATTAAATCAACATGAAACGATCATTGATTTCCGTGCTTCTGATTCTTCTCACGGCAGTACAGAGCTACGCCTACAAGAAGGTGTCAATTGACATTACCGTCAACAACCAGAAGCGAAACATGGTGGTGTTTACGCCTAACACCCTACCCGACAACTCACCGCTCTTCATCGTGACGCACGGTATGAACCAAGATCCCGAATACCAGTACGGCTCCGACAAGATGTACGAGATGATTGACACGGCGAAATTCGTGATTGCCTACCTGCGCAGCGACGGAAGCACGTGGGACACAGGCGGCACGAAAGACCAGAACTTCGTCTCGCAAACCATCGACGAGATGTACACTCGCTATAATATCAACAAGGAGCGAGTCTATTGGTCAGGATTCTCGATGGGCTCGATGCTCATCCACCACTGCATAGCCAACATGCAGAACAAGATTGCGGCCTTTGCGCCCACGAGTGGCATACAGTTCTCGGAGTCACCCTGGAACAACTGCAAGAAACCCGTGAACCTGCTGGAAGTCATCGCCTATGGCGACGATGTGTTCGGTTATGAGCAGTACGGTATTCACGACTACATAGAGAACTATGCCAAGCACGACAACCACAAGGTGTATTCGAAGACAGTAGGCTACAAAGCCCTCAGCAGCAACTGGCAGGATGGAGACTTGGAGAAATGGACGGGCGGTGCCAACGGTGGCGAAGTTTGGCTCTACTCTTATAACAATGGCGGACACTGGCCTTCAGATCAGAACCGTTTCCTCATCTGGAACTTCTGCAAGCGTTTCACGCTGAATGCACCTACAGCCAAGATTACCGCTCCTTCCGGCGAGACCACCCATATCTGTATGGCACCTTCAGGACAAGCTCAGTTTCCCGACATCACCGTGAAAGCCACGGCCAAGGCTGTCTCGCCTGCCACGCTGGCCAAGGTGGCATTCTACGACGGCAAGACGCTGATAGACACAGCCAAGACTACCACCAGCACAGCTACCATCACCTCACCGAAGTCAGGCAAGCACTCGCTGCGCGTGAATGTGACCGATAGCAAAGGTAAGCTATCGTCGGCCTCCTGTCTGGTAACCTATACGGCATCATCATCCACCTACACCCTCACGCAGGCTCAGAAGTTCAAGGGTGAGGGACAGGTGCCACAGGACTGGTATGTGTCAAACGGTTCGACGAAGATTGTGGGCGGTGGACTACCCAAGACCTCAGGCAATCGTCTGCTACGCTTCACCAACAGTTCGAAGGCTTTCGAATACGGTCTGTTGGTGCAGAACGCCACGACCAAGGCAAAGGCAGCCTTCGCAAAGTTTGGTATCAGCAATGGCCGCTCCACACTTACGCTACATGCAGGACATTATGCGCTGAAATACAAGGTGTGCAACTGGAACCAGCCCTCGTTCTCACCCGTGACCGTCTGCGTAGAGAAAGCTGACGGAACGGAAGTGGCATCGCAGGAATATACGCCTACCGTCAACATTGGCAACAACACGGCCAACAAGTTCACGGGCGTGGTGCAGCAGACGTTTGAGTTTGATATCGACGAGACGGGCGACTACATCATTTCCTTCTATGCCAATGCCGCAAAGAATGCCGACTTCGTGCTGGGACAGGCTATCATTCAGGCAAAGAGCTTCAACGCCCTTGGTATCAAGGAGATGGACTTCGCACCTTCAGCAAGGAAGAAGGGGGCTATCTACGACCTCAGAGGGCAGCGTGTGACGGAAGGACAACTGAAGCACGGCATCTATGTCATTGACGGACGTAAGACCGTTGTCAAGTAATTATACGCTCATCCAAACGAGAAAAACGCGAAAGCATCGCAAAGAAAAAAACGCAAGAGCATCTTACGCTTGATAAACGAAAACGACCACAGGTCTTTCTTGATAAAAGAACCTGTGGTCGATTTTTTTTGACAGAGAACCGTTATCCGATCTCAATCTGGCGGCTCACCTTCACCTTCTCCTCGACAATCTTCGGGAGTTCTACGGTCAGCACACCGTTCTCCACACGGGCAGCGATGGCGTCCTTCTTCACATCGTCGGGCAGGATCAGCGTCTGCTCAAACTTCGTGTAAGAGAATTCGCGGCGCAGATAGCGGGCGCTCTTGTCTTCCTCCTTAGCCTCGGCCTTCTTCTCCATCTTGATGATGAGGTTGCCCTCATCGTTGATGTGAACATTGAAGTCCTGTTTGGTCATGCCTGGAGCGGCGAGTTCCACGGTGTAGGCCTTATCAGTTTCTTTCACGTTGATGGCCGGTGCGGTTGCGTTAGCCTTCGGCATGAAGTCGGTGTCAAACAAATCGTTGAAAACACTGGGCAGCCAAGCTGCGTTACGTCTCATCATTGGTGTCATAATTTTGTCCTCCTAATGGTTTTATTAGTTGTGATACATATTGTTGTTTTTATTCTCGTTTGAGCTCCTTGCGATGCTCACCCAAGAATAGGCAACAATGATGCCAACACCATTCCTACAGACAAAATGACAGAAAAGGCTGTCAATCTGACAGCCTAAAGATTTTTTTTCGGATAGAGCGCATCCCACCACGAGGAGTCACCCTTGAGCCAGCGCTGGAACCAGGCCATCTGTGTGGCCAGCCACTTCTCGCGCTTGCCGTAGTCTAAGATGTGATGGTTCTGGTCTTTCACCTCGACCAACGCCACCTCGCGGCCCAAGAGCTTTAAGGCAGTAAACATCTGCAGGCTCTCAATGATGGGCACATTGGTGTCGGCCGTACCGTGAAGCAGCAGCAGAGGCGTGTGGATCTTGTCAGCATTGAACAGCGGCGAACGATCAACATAGAGGTCGCGGTGGCTCCACGGATAGCTGTTGGCCATCGACACCTCGCTGTAGTTATAGCCCCAGTAGCCCTCACCCCAATAGCTGGTGTGATTGGCAATGCCGGCATGCGAGACGGCACAGGCGAAGATGTCGGTCAACGTCTGCAGATACTGCGTCATGAAACCACCATAAGAGGCGCCCATACAGCCCACCTTCGAAGCATCGATGAAGCTGTGCTCGGCACAGATTTTCTTCGTGCCCTCGATGATGTCGCCAGCAGGGAAGCCACCACGTACCGCGCCGTCAGCATCTGGCTTGCCGCCAGCGGTGTTCACATGGCGTGAAGCCCACTCCTGACCGAAGCCGGTAGCTCCGCTTGGCTGCAGAATATAAGCTACATAGCCCAGCGAGTTCCACATCTGCGGAGCATAGGGCGACTCAAAGTAGCGGCTCACGGGCGAGCAGCCACCATAGTAATAGACAATCATCGGATATTTCTTCGACGCATCGAAGTCCTTCGGCAAGTAGAGACGGCCATAAACGGTGTCGCCATTGCTATTGGTGAAATTCCAGTCCTGACAAGTGCCCACCTCGGCATCGCCCAGAGCGGTCTTTCCGTCAAAGAGCGGGAACTGCTTCATAGCGCCCTTACCCTTTGCTGTATAGGCAATGTAAGCAGAGGCAGGTGCCATCGTCTTATAGCTCAGATAGCCCAGCGTCGAGGCTTGGGCGGCAATATTGAAGCGGTAGGCATAGTCGCCGCCCGTCTCCAGACGGACAATTTCGCCCGTCTTCGGATTCAGCTGGTAGAGATGCACATAGTCGCGATTCTCAGCTGAGAAATAGACCAGATTGTCGTAAGGGCGCCAGTTGAAGTTGGTGATGGAGGGATCGAAGTCCTTGGTCAGTGGCTTCACGCTCTTCGAAGCGATGTCGTAGAGGAATAGCTCATTCTCGGTCATGCTGGGCGTCTTACTGGCAGGCAGTTGACAGCCGATGCGACCAAAAGCCTCGGGCGTGCCGACGAATAGCACCTGTCGGCCGTCGGGCGAGAAGTTTCCGCCATTCACAAACTCTGTAGCCTGCAGCAGCGTATCGGTCTTCAGCGTGTGGGCATCCATAATGAAGAAATCGACCACCGTTGTGGGACGCTTCGTCAGCCGCGAGTGCGACGAGCTGATGAGCAGCTTCGTACCGTCCTGCGAGATATCCTCCAGATGCTCCCCCTTGCTGCCGAAGGTAATGCGCTGGCAGAATCCACTCTTCAGGTCGTAGCGCAGCAGATAGCCTCTGTTGCGCCAGCCGGGCTGACGGTCATCCATCTCCAGCACCTCAAACACATCGGCATCCTCCTTCGGGCCTTCAGCCTCGGCGGTGAGGATGAGATAATCCTCGGTGGGACTGACGGTATAGTCGCCCTTTGGCACATCATAGGCCCAGCGCACGCGCTCACCGCTGCGGACATCGACCTTGTAGAGCACGCGCTTGCTGCCCTCCCACACCTCTTCTATATATGCACACGAAGCGGGAAGCCACTTCACGTTCTGTTGCAGCATGCGCACCAGCTGTTGCGTCTTCACCTCGCGCAGCTCATAGTCCCAACGACTCTGACCACCACGCTCGGTAGTCTGATACGACAGCACCACATAGGCGCCGTCGGCCGAAAGCGAGATGCCGCGCACTCGTTTGCCGTCAGTCAGGTCGTGAACCATATAAGGATGACGCTTGTCAGTGGTAGGCATGAGGCTAACAGGGGCTTCCAGCTCCACGCAGAGCGAGTCGGTGTCGTTCGGCTCAGCCAAGAACTTCAGGGCCACAGTATGATGCTCAGGAGCCAGATCGAGTTGTTCCCCGCCCTCCTTGCCATCGACAAAGACCTTGTAGTTCTTCAGTCCCTTCACCTTGAGTTTGGCCTTCAGGTAATCGCTGTTATTGAGGTAGAAGCTGAGTACCCCCACGCTCTTCCCATCCTGCAGCGAGGGCAGGAGCGAGCCGCTGTAGGTGGTCGTAAAGGGAACCTCGGTACCCAGCGACTGCATGGCAGCCAGCGGATCATGCTTCTTTCCGTTGACATCCACACTATCAACGGCAAAAGGCAGGCTCACCGCATAGGGGCCTGCCAGATTAAACTGCGTCACCTTCGTAGTGACATTCTCTGCCATTATTGGCTGTGCCAGCAGCATAGCTGCCAGCCCCAGCATCAAAGATTTAGATTTCATATTTGTGCGATACTACTTAGCAGTAAGTCGGGCTACCAGTTCATCGGGAGAGAGCTGCTGTTGCTCGCCCGTCTCCATGTTCTTAAGCGTAATCATTCCCTCAGCCATCTCGCTCTCGCCAGCCAGCGCCACGAAAGGTATCTGCTTGGCATTGGCATACGACATCTGCTTCTTCATCTTGGTCGAGTCTGGATAGAGTTCAGCACGAATGCCAGCAGTACGCACCTTAGCTACGACAGGCATGCAATAGGCCGTCTCCTGCTCACCGAAGTTGATGAAGAGCACCTGTGTGGTCTGCAGCGAATCCTTGGGATAGAGATCGAGGGCATTGAGCACATCGTAGATGCGATCCACGCCAAAAGAGATGCCAACGCCTGAAAGCCCCGGCATACCAAAGATGCCCGTGAGATTATCATAGCGGCCACCACCAGAGATGCTACCCATAGGAGTATCGAGGGCTTTCACCTCGAAGATTGCGCCCGTGTAGTAACTCAGTCCACGAGCAAGCGTGAGGTCGAGCTGAATCTCGTTATTGAGAGCAGTAGCGGAACCACTACCCACACTTCCGAGGGTTTTCAGGATATAGCGGGTTTCCTCAACACCTTTGAGACCTACCTCGCTATCCTTGAGCACCTCAGCAATAGTGGCTAGTTTCTGCTCGTTGTTACCTTCCAGCAAGATGATGGGTTGCAGTTTCTCTATCTGCTCATCGGTAAGACCATCCTCACGAAGCTCAGCGTTGACATTGTCAATGCCAATCTTGTCAAGCTTGTCAATGGCTACGGTGATGTCAACAATCTTGTCAGCTGCACCGATGACCTCAGCAATACCCGTGAGAATCTTGCGGTTGTTAATCTTAATCTGTACGCGCACACCAAAACGAGTGAACACGGTATCGACAATCTGCATCAGCTCCACCTCGTTGATGAGCGAATCGCTGCCCACTACATCGCCGTCGAACTGATAGAATTCACGATAACGGCCTTTCTGCGGACGGTCGGCACGCCACACGGGCTGCACCTGATAGCGCTTGAAAGGTAATTGCAGTTCCTCACGGTGCATCACCACATAGCGGGCAAAGGGCACGGTAAGGTCGTAGCGGAGACCTTTCTCACAGATGCAAGAAGCGAGACGGAGCGTGTTGCGCTCAGCCAGTTGCTCGTCGGTAACCTTCGACAGGTAGTCACCGCTGTTCAGCACTTTGAACAGCAGCTTATCACCCTCCTCGCCATACTTACCCATAAGCGTCTGGAGGGTCTCCTGTGCGGGGGTCTCAATCTGCTGGAAACCGTAAAGCTCATAGACAGAGCGGATGGTATTGAAAATATAGTTGCGCTTGGCCATCTCCACAGGGCCGAAGTCGCGCGTTCCTTTGGGTATTGAAGGTTTCATATTACTCAAATTAGAAATGAATAATGAGAAGTGAGAAATGACGGGCTTTGACCTAAATGAGAAATGAGGAATGTCAATCGCTGATATGAGCGAAGTTCATTTAAACATTTTTCATTTTAATTTCTCATTTCCCATTACTCATTACTCATTTACTTACGTACAATGGTTTGTTCACGATCCGGTCCGATGCTGATGATGCAGATGGGAGTCTCCAACTGCTCCTCCAAGAACTTAATATAGTTGCTGAAAGCCTCAGGGAACTGTGATTCGCTGGTGAACTTCGTCATATCGGTCTTCCAGCCCGGCAGTTCCTGAT
>JAEEGL011143166.1_pt1 | contig 26946 bp, 23 predicted proteins | sample 9134231 | NCBI WGS metagenome assembly JAEEGL01 (sample SAMN16246548, study PRJNA631951) | gut metagenome | biome: gut microbiome; feature: rumen; material: fiber-attached | host: Bos | place: Iran: Karaj | collected 2018-10 | reverse complement strand
GTGCATCGTCGTCAGCGATCCCGGCCCGATTTTCTTTACACAGAAACGCGTCGGGAAGAACAAGAAGCTGTTTCCAATCTTGAAGTACCGCACGATGAAGGTCGATACGCCCCACGACGTCCCGACGCATCTCCTGCAGAATCCGGAGCAGTACATCACGAAAGTCGGTGCGTTCCTGCGCAAGACCAGTCTCGATGAACTGCCGCAGATCTTCAACATCTTCGTCGGCCAGATGAGCATCATCGGGCCGCGACCTGCCCTGTGGAACCAGACGGATCTCATCGAAGAGCGTGACAAATATGGTGCCAATGACATCCGCCCTGGCCTGACCGGCTGGGCGCAGATCAACGGTCGCGACGAACTAGAGATTCCTGTCAAGGCAAAACTCGACGGTGAATATGTCCAGAATCTGAGCTTCAATTTTGACTGTCGCTGCTTCCTTTGGACGATTTTTTCCGTCCTGCGCAGTGAAGGCGTGGTGGAAGGCGGGACGGGGGCAAAGAAAGATGCCTGACAGTAAAAAGATTCTTGTCTTGTCATCCCATACGAAATCTCTCTTTTGATTTTGCATGGATATGATGAGATCGTTTAGGGACATGGATATGCGATGACAGCGGTCGGTTCTAAAAAGTTATAGGAATGACAGAAAACATTTCAAAAAAATTTGTAAATAGATGGAGTAAGTAAAAAAGTGAAGAAAATACTTATTTCAGGTGCAAAAAGTTATATTGGTGAGTCATTTAAAGAATATCTTAGGCAATGGCCAAATATGTATAAGGTAGATGTTCTAGATACAAAAGGGCTAAATCCAAAAAAAGAATTGTTTCAGGGGTTTGATGTTATCTTTTGTGTGGCGGGAATAGCACATATTAAGGAGACTATTGAGAACAGACATCTTTTTTATGAGATAAATCGAGATCTTGTCGTGGACATAGCTAAGGCCGCAAAAGAGGCTGAGGTAAAGCAGTTCATTTTATTATCTTCTATGTCAGTATATGGATTAGAGGAAGGGAAAATAAAAAAGGATACAGAGCCACATCCTATAAATGCATATGGTCAATCAAAACTTGAAGCTGATAATGAGATTATGAAGATAGCAGATGATAACTTCATTTTTACGTGCTTAAGACCACCAATGGTATATGGTAAGAATTGCACGGGGAACTATCAGAGTCTTAGAAAATTTGCATTAATTTCTCCTATCTTTCCTGACTATGATAATAAACGCTCAATGATATATATTGGTAATTTATGTAAATTCGTGAAAGATTGCATTGATTCTTGCCGTGCAGGACTTTTCTTTCCACAGAATGCTGAATATACAATTACAAGTGAAATGGTTCGACAAATAGCTAATAATCATCATAAGAAAATAATATTGACAAAATTTTTTAATTGTTTTTTACGAATAGCTTCTTTTAGAGTTGTTAAAAAAGTATTTGGAACACTTATTTACGAGAAATGTGATATTGTAAATGAATATAGCATAGAAGAAAGCATTAGACAAACTGAAATATAATTCAGGAATTAATATGATAATGGTAAGTATTATTATGCCTGCATATAATGCAGAGAAAACAATAAATGAAGCTATTGAATCAGTTTTACAGCAGACTTATACAAACTTTGAATTAATAGTAATAAATGACTGTTCAAAAGATTTAACTAAAGATATTATACTAAGATATTGCAATGCTGATCACAGAGTGAAAATTATATGTAATTCTATGAATTTAGGAGTTTCAAAAAGTAGGAACATTGGTATCGCTTGTGCAAAAGGAAAGTATATTGCATTTTTAGATAGTGATGATATGTGGAGAAAAGATAAATTGGAGAAACAAATTACCTTAATGGAATCAAATGTCTCTATTTTAAGCTATACAGCTTCTTCATTTATCGATGAGGTAGGAAATCCATATGATTACATTATGGAAGCTGAAGAAAAAACTACGCTTAATACACTGCTGAAAAAAAATATAATATCATGTTCATCAGCTATGATTCTAGCAGATATAATGAAAGAATTAAAAATGCCAAGTGATAAAATGCATGAAGATTATTATATTTGGATAACAGTATTAAAGAAATATGAATACGCTTATGGAATCAATGAGCCATTATTGATTTATAGGTTGGCCTCGAATTCGAAATCAAGTAATAGATTAAAATCAGCTAAAATGATATATAATACATATTGTGCTGTTGGATATAATTATTTTACATCATTTATATTAATGTTACGATATTCAATCTACAGTATCTCAAAGAGATATAAAATAAAGCATTATTCTCTAAAAAAAGCTTGAAATAATTGGAATATAAAGCAATAAATAAAATAATGTATAAAAGATAAAAATTAATTAATATTTTACTTGATTATGATATATTAATAATCAGAATATATTAGTCAATATGAAATAATTAATGGTATGCAATTATCTGGTATAAATTTAAACACGATTCATAAATTAATAATTATATTTATGATTACAATCAATATAATATATAGGTAAATGAATGAAGATAACATTTATTAATCCTCCGTTTAAAACGGAATATGGCAAATTTTCAAGAGAATCACGTAGTCCTTCAATTGGCCACAGTGGTGTATTGTATTATCCTTTATGGTTGATATATGCTGCATTAGTTGTGAAAAATGAAGGTTTTGATATAGAGTTTTATGATGCATGCGCCAAGAGAACAAATGCTCAGGAAACAATTAACCTATTGGATTCGAAAATCAAAGATAGTAGATTGATTGTTTTAGATACTAGTACGCCATCTATCTTTAGCGATGTTGCATTTGGGGCTATGTTAAAGAAGAAATACCCTCATGCATTCATACTATTGGTAGGTACACATCCATCCGCAACAGTAGAGGAGACCATGGCAATTAATCCTCTAGTAGATGGCATTGCTAGAAAAGAATATGATTACATTGTACGTGATTTGGCAATTATCCTTCGAGATGGAAGGAAGTTATCTGAAGTCAAGGGGTTATCCTATCGTGAGAATGAATCTGTGATCAACAATCCTGATGCTGAATTTATTACTGATTTGGATAAAATTCCATATGCTTCCAAATTTATACGAGAATATCTAGATGTTCATGATTATGTTTTTGCTGCCGCTGCATTTCCTTCTATTCAAATTTTCACAGGACGAGGTTGTCCTGCAAGATGCAATTTCTGTGTTTATCCACAAACGATGCATGGACATAATTACCGCCTGCGTAGTGTAGATAATGTTGTCGGTGAATTTGAATATATAGTTAAGAATTTTCCGGAAGTTAAAGAAATTGTAATTGAAGATGATACATTTACAGTCAACAAAAAGAGAATGCTAGAGATATGTAATAGACTTATAGAAAAAAAAATAAAGATACGATGGTTATGCAATGCGCGCGTAAATTTAGATTTTGAAACCATGAAACTAATGAAAAAAGCAGGATGTCACTTGATTATTCCTGGTGTAGAAAGTGTTAATCAACAAATATTAAATAATATTAAAAAAGGAATTACTATTGAGCAAATTGAAAAGTATATGGAAAATGCTCAAAAGTCAGGACTCATGGTTCATGCATGTTACATGGTAGGGAACCAAGGTGAAACACATGAGACAATGGAGGCTACCTTGAAAGCAGCTCTTCGTTTTAAGACAGATACAGCACAGTTTTTTCCCCTTATACCATATCCTGGAACAGAAGCTTATAATTGGGCCAAATCAAATGGATATATTAATGGCAAATATGATGAATACTGCCAGGAAGATGGAACGTTGAATTGTATCATTAATACCCCTGAACTATCAGCACAAGAGTTGGTTGATTTTTGTGCTTATGCAAGAAAAAAATATTATTTAAGGCCTTGGTATATTTGGCATAGAATTATCAAAGGCTTGACCGATTTTGAAGATTTGAAACGTTCGCTGAAAGCTTTCGGTCGATTAAAACAATCAATATTTAAATAAAATATTTTGTTTTATCTATGAAAGAGTACATGTAGAAGTTGTTTTAATGTTAATTCATATTATTAGTACTGCTAACGGGGAAGAAAATGAAGGCATGCGTAATGTAGCTACGCACATTACGCATGTATTGGAGCAGAATAATAGAGTGATTCACTCTTCCTTACATGATTTGTTTTATTTCCCGATGCGTTGTTGGAAGGCAAACTGTACAATTATTTTTGCGCGTTGCATATCAAAAGTATATGATATCATAAGAATTTGCTCATTATTTACAAAAAACATATTTATTGTTTTGGTGCAAAGACCAGATAAGTATTTTTTATGGAAATGCCAACGGCATCCTCTTTCCTGTCATTATTTTACAGTCTGTAAAGAAGACGTTTCATCATTGACAGTTCATGAAGGGTATGGTGTTTTTGGTTTTAGTATTGGTATGAATATTCAGAAGTTTTGTCCTGTGACACAAGACAAAAAGGAGATGTTAAGAAATAAGTACGGTTTAGATCCGAAAAAGCCAGTTGTGGTTCATGTTGGCCACTGCTCTGCGGGAAGAGGCTTGGAGGATTTCCGTTACATAAATACTGAAGTTTATCAATGCATAGTTGTTGCCAGTGGAATGTTTGATAATGATAAAGTGAAAGTAACACTTAATGATATCGGTGTTAAACTTATTACTGGGTATATGAAGAATGTAAATGAAATATATCAATTGGCCGATGTGTATTTTTTTCCAACACAAAATGATGAGTTTGTAATCAGTGTACCCTTGTCTGTCATGGAAGCTCTTTCATGCGGTATTCCTGTATTAGCTTATAAATCATTTGAGAAGTTGAGAAATATATCATCAGTACCTGATGGAATCTATTGTATTCATAATGCAAAAGAAATAAATCAAGCTTTGGTTAAATTAACAGCTAGAAATAACGATATTTCACTTCTAAGCAATCCTAAGACTTGGGAAGAAGCAGCCAGTGAGTTTTTCCAAACGATTGAAGGAGTGGTCAATAAATTATGAATAAAAAAAGACCAATTATTTGCTTCATGGGTTTGGATGGTTCTGGTAAATCAACATGTATAGATTATGCTTGTGAGCAGTTAAAGTTACGAGGTGTCAATGTAGAAATAGTTAGAGCGGCATATGTCGTTACCGTTATGAGCGGAATAATCAAACTTGGTAAAAAACTGTTAATGAAAAAAAACAGTAATCCATTTGGTGGAGATTATAAATCTTATTTGGAAAACATGCGCAAGCACTCCGACAAGGGATTCGCTTATAAAGTGTTTTCTTTTTTGACCACGATTGAGTTTAAGACTCAGATTTTCTTTAGAATTATACTAAATCATGCTTTGGGGAAAACATTACTCGTTGATAGATATATTTTCGATAATGTTGTCACATACGCTGCAAATCTCGGGCTTGGCATGGATTATATGGATAATACACTAAATGGAAAGTGGAAGCATGCACCACGGCCAGACCTAATTATCTACATTAAGACTCCAGTTGACATCTGTTTTTCACGAAAAGATGATACGCCTGATCCTCTTTATTTAGAAATCCGTGAACCGTTGTATGACTGCATCGCGGAAAAGTATCATGCGGTAACAATCAGCGGGTCTCAAAAAAAACAGAAAATGTTGGACGAGGTCATGGCGACAATAGATTCTTGTATTAAAGGTTAAAGAGATATTCTTATGATCAAAAAGCTGATTATTCTTGGTATCGATGGTATGGACTTTGATGTAATTAAACGATACAAAGAATTTCTGCCAACTATAAATGGTCTTCTTGAGAAGGATAAGAACCCAAGAATGAGATCTGTATTCCCAGCTGATACGACTCCAGCTTGGTCCACAATCTACACAGGACTGGATCCATCTGAGCATGGAATAATCAATTTTGTAAATGTTGGTGCAAAGCAAAATGCGTACCGTCCTTTAGAATTTGATGATACAGTATTTCAAGATAAAACTTTTTGGGATGTACTCAATCAAGAGGGGTATTCCTGCGCTGTTTTATTACCCATGAATATCAAACAGGGATGGGAGATCAAAGGTTTAATGATCACTAGACCCTACGAGGGGAAGATGCATGTTTATCCTGCAAGCAGGGAGAGTATATACCAACCCAGAATTGATATTCTTGGAACCGAAGGTAAGTTTACCTCAGAAAGCGATTTGCCTGCTTTAAAGAAAGAGTTTTATGACAAGGTCAATGAAGAAATCCGTCTGACGAAACTTGCCATGGAAAACGAGGATGTGGATGTCCTGTTTTCATATTTCTCAACAACAGATGGCATACAGCATGATTTCTGGAGACATTGTGATCCAAATCATCCCAATTATCCAGGTCCGAATGAATTTGAGAATACTATTCGTGATATGTATATCACTATGGATACTTTTGTGGGTGAAGTCATAAAGGCTAATCCGGATTGCAAATTGCTTGTTATCAGCGATCATGGACACGGTGCAAGACCAGTATATACCGCACGTATCAATGAACTGTTGAAACGGGGTGGATATCTTGTCCCGAAAGAGGGAGAAAAAAGAGTAGGCAAGGTCAGTTCAAAGAAAAAACTGAAAAAAATCGTTCGCAATGCCTGCGTAGGTTTCGTCAAAAAAGTCGGTTTGCCAAAATGGGCTATGAAATTCGCAAGGCGTTTCCCTGTATGGAAAAGCCTGTTTGCTTCCAGTAATGATTTTAACTGGGCGAAAACCCGCGCGTATCTCAGCGATCTTTCTGCATTGAAGAATTACAGTTATGGCGGCATTCGGATCAATGACAATGTGCCGGAAAATGAGAGGGACACGCTGGCCGATGAAATCATAGCGTATCTCAAGCCCATAAAAATCGAAGGAGAAGAGAAGAACCTGTTTGAGTGGATTGTAAGAACGAACACTTTTTATCATGGTTCACATCTTGACCGCTATCCTGAGATTATCTACCAAATGGATGAACGCTACGGCGGCGAGTGGGAACTTGGAGAGCATATCTGTGAAAAAACGGGATTTATGTATATGCTTTCGCCAGGGGGACACCGATGGAGAACGGCGCTGATAGTTTCAAATGGTTTTTCACTGACGAAAGATAATTATGAGATGACAAATATTTATGAGATTATTATGGATGAAACAAGAAAAAAAAGTATGATACATTTTTGAATACTCATTCTATATACATGATATATTTGGAGTAAGGAAAATGGGTAGAAAAAAGATACTTGTCTGGGAAACACTATCCATGGTTTCAGGGGGACAAAAAATGACGTTGATGGTTATGGATATGCTGTCCGATCAGTATGATTTTTGCTGCCTGATTCCAGGGGAGGGAATGCTGGCGAGAGAATTAAAAAAACGGAGTATTCCTTATATTCTGATGGGCGACCAGACATTACCAACAGGTATCAAGGGAAAACAGGTATTTTTTCGTTATGGCTGGATGTCGATAAAGAATATTTTTAAGTCACTTGGAATCATTTTTAAGTACAAGCCAGATATTCTTTATTGTCCTGGGCCAGCGGCTTTGCCCTGGAGCGCAATTTGTGGCAGCATTTTGCATAAGATCGTGATTTGGCATTTGCATCATATCTTCCTTGATGAAGCGACAAAAAAGCTGCTGAATATCTGTGGAAAATGGAGCAGTGTTAAAAAAATTATCGCAGTATCTCAGTGTGTGGGAGATCAGATCGTTAATGACAAAGCACATAACAAGGTTGAAGTACTCTATAACCCGGTTGATGTTGAAAAGTACGCTAGTGGAAATCCAGATAAGATAATAGATGAATTACAATCCACTTTACATCGTATAATTATACGGGAGAAGGTATTGATCCTAACACATATTGGCACAATAACGAAGAATAAATGTCAGGAAATGTTCGTGAGGACAATCCTCGAAATAAAGAAGCGTGGCATGGACGTTATTGCCCTTATGATTGGTGATGTGGTTACTGATGCCGACCGGGATTACAGGCAGAAAATAAATAGCTATATTCACGCAAATGGCTTGGAAAAGAATATTTATGCACCAGGCTTTCGTCGAGATATTGCTGATATTCTCTCAGCGACGGATTGTGTGATCGTTCCATCGCGGGAAGGAATGCCATTAACAGTTCTTGAAGCTATGTCTGCAAAGACGCATGTAATAGGTATGGATCAAGGCGGCTCAAAGGAAGTGTTGACGAAGGCTGGGTGCGGGGAGCTGTTCACCGCTGATGGTACAGAAAAGGATATTGCGGATGCGGTGATCAGAGTAATGAAGCAGGATCATGGATTTATTGAAAAGGGCTATCATTTCTGCCAACAGCAGAGTACAGCTAATTATAGTGCGAAAATTCATAAATTGTTTTCTGTGGAATAGGATGATTTAATACGATGAAACAAATGCGTGTAATTGGACATGTTGCACTTATTCAAAACTGAAGAAACAGTATTTTTCGCTTGAGATGATCAAAATGCTTCGAGCAATAGAATATGATACAGTTGGCGTTTTCACTGGAGAATGCAGAGATCCAGAGTATATGAATTATCTGGAAAAGAAAACTTAGGAGTATAGTCTGTATAACTTTGTTGTTTTTCTTGGACGGAGAAGCGATATACCAGATCTCCTTAAAACAATTGATATATTGATTATTTTCTCTGCGTTTGAAGGTTTTCCATTAGCTGGATTAGAGGCAGCTTCTGCAGGAGTGCCAGTTGCACCATGTAAAGTCGATAGAGCCGAGTAATTCATTTTTCAAAGTGGAGATGGCGCTTATTGAGTGGAAGATGATGTAAATGAATCGGTTGCAGCGATTCAGAATATTCTTGTGAACAGGACGAATATGGCCATGGCTGGCAAGGTTTTTGTAGAAAAGAATAAGATACCTGCATATGAGACTGCAATACATAAGGTATTTCAGTTTTCCAAGGAAGTGTGAAGAAAATGAATGATTTGGTTTCGATAGTGATTCCTGCCTATAATGCTTCAAATTATCTCGCTGAAGCCATTGAATCTGCAATGAACCAGACATATCAAAATAAAGAGATCATTGTGGTAAATGACGGATCCACCGACAACGGAGCGACTCGAGAAGTCGCTATGCGATATAAAGACCACATTCGATATTTTGAAAAGGAGAATGGCGGATGCGCTTCTGCTTTGAATTACGGCATAAAAGTTATGAAAGGCAAATGGTTTTCATGGTTGTCACATGATGATTTGTATTTACCGGAGAAGCTGGAAAAGTTGATTGTGCTGATTGAGCGCTATCAATTGAATTCAGATGAAGTTGTATTGGGTTGTAATGACTTCATTCAGAGCAAATCAGGAAAACGTTCAAACAACTTATTTCAGAATTCAACAGGATTGTTGTCACCAGTAAAGGCTTTTGGAGAAAACCTGAATGTGAAGACAATGAATGGTTGCGGACTGCTGATACCCAAGGAGATTATTGCTGCTGTCGGAGTTTTTAAGACACAGTTTAAGCATCAATTAGATCGTGAATTATGGATGCGCATAGCGGCAAACGGGTATGGTTTTTGCTTTGCCAATGAACCGCTGGTCGTTTCTAGGGTGCACAGCGCACAGATAACAGTAAAGGCCCAAGACAGCCTATTTAAAGAGGAAACGGAACTGATCAGCGATTACTTTAGGATGTATCAAGAGGGAAAGATTGATGGTCAGCTTTGTGTTGAGCTATGTTTCTTTGCTTATAAGCGTCTGCACTATGATCAGGGAAAGGAAATATTACGTCAGCTTAAGCAGAATGGCTACATATCACCAGACATCAAATACAGAGTGATTAAATATACCGTGGAAGGAAAAGTCAAAGCAATGATCAGACCTCTGTATAAGACGGTTATTCGCCGATAAAGGGAGAACAAGATATGTTTGATATTCCGATTGCTGTATTCATTTTCAAAAGGACGAAGGTTCTGGACGTCATTGAAAGAATCAAACAGGTGCAACCTCAGAAGCTGTATATTCTCGCTGACGAAGGAAGAACACCAGAGGAAATCGGAGAAGCGCATCGATGCAGAAAACTGGTGGAAGAGGCAATTACGTGGGATTGTCAGGTAGTGAAAAACTATGCATCAGAAAACCGTGGTGTATATGAGAATATCGGGGAAGGTGCGAAGTGGGTTCTTTCACAGGAGAAATGGGCTATTTTCCTTGAGGATGATAACCTGCCAGAGGTGTCTTTTTTTGAATTTTGTAAGCAAATGCTGTTACGATTTGAAGGAGATACCAGAGTTCTGTGGATTTGCGGAACAAACTACTTAGGGAAATATGAATCTGCGGATCATGTGGATTATGTGTTTACAAGGCACATGCTGCCGTGCGGCTGGGCATCTTGGAGTAATAAATTTATTACCTTTTATGATGGTAAGTTGGAATTATGCAAAAACCGATCCATTATTCAAAATGTGGAAAGTGTTTATTTCAATCATGCACTCTATATTCAGTACAGAAACGCGTGGATGAGGGAGTATCAGAGAATAAGCTTGGGGAAGAGACCGATTTCTTGGGACTATCAGATGGATCTGTCTATAAAAGCTAATAATCTATATGGTATTTGTCCTTGCAATAATCAAATAAAGAACATTGGTGTGGATGAAAACTCTATTCACGGGGGCACTTCATTTTCTTCTGTCATGACACAGCGTTTTTGCGGTATGGATTCATATCCTATCAGTTTTCCATTAAGGCATCCACAAGTACTTCTACAGGATCCAGTATTTGAGAAACGGATTACTAAAATTTTACTTTTTCCTCTTCTAGAGAGAATAAAATCTAACCTCTCTGCCTTTATGAGAAGGCTGCTGAAGGTTCCCCCAGATATGAGCATAATAAACTATTTGTTCAAGAAATAACCAGGAACCGCTGTTATATCGACTGTAACAGAATGATATGAAAGCTATGCGCTGTCGTGTCGAGTGAAGATATATGAAACTTGGAAAAATCTTTCAATCCATTAGCTCTAAAGCAGGAGCATATTCGGTAATCGCAGTAACTTCTATTGGTTGCCATATGATTTCGTATGTATATAGTATTATCACAAAGAGATATGTGATGCCATACGAATATGGAATATATACAACAGTCAATATTATGCTACTATACATGAATTATCTTCAGTTAGGCGTTTTGAATGCCTACAGCAGGGATTACCCACAATTATTGGGTGCTGGTAATGAAGATGCCGGACAACATCTGAAAAACTCCGTTTTTACATTTTTGATGGTAATATATTCAGTATCTGTTTTAATAATAGGTGTTGTGATTACCGTCCTATGGCAGATGAAATTAATCAATGATTTATTGTTTGGTGGTTTTTTTTTAATGATATCCTTGCATTAGTCACAATAATCTCAAATTTCTGGGATAATACAAACAAATCCGAGAAGCACTTTCTTAGGCCTTCTGTAGCATTATTAATTAAAACGATAGTATTAATAAGTTGTGGTATTCTGTTGGTTCACCAACTCAATTATTGGGGGTTGCTTTGGGCCAACTTGATTGCGTTGCTAGTTTCTTTAGTTGTATACATCAAGTCATTTTATAAAATACAGTTTGTTTGGGATATTGTTGTAATTAAACGGTTAATTAAAACCGGCCTTCTTTTGTTAGTAAATAGTCTGGTGTGGACGTTTATGATGTCCATTGACAAATTCGTTATTTTAGGTTTCATGGATTATGAAGCCTTAGGCATTTATAGCGCGGCGTTGATAGGGTTTAGTACCTTAGTCATGATTCCACAGTCTTTATCATCTATATTTTATGTGAAGCTTTCTCATCAATACGGTTCCAATAATGATACGACGACACTTGTCAAAACAATCAATAAATATACCTGCATAATGAGCTTGGTTGTAAGTGTGGTTTCAATTGTAGCGTATTATCTGCTGCCCCCCTTCATTTTGTTTGCCATGCCCGCATATGAGCACGGTATTCGCTCGGCTCAGTTATTGGTAATGGGCGTATCGATTTACAGCGCTTCTATGTTGTTTGGACATCTATTTACGATTCAGAGAAAGAATATCAAGCTTTTAAGAAATACCTTGATGCTGTGTATTTTCAATATTTGCTTTTCCTCTGGACTGGTTATAATATTTGGGCGTAATATCAACTACGTCGCGCTGGGAACTACTATTTCCTATGGGTTATATGGTATCTTGCTGTGCTATTCTATGAAGAAAGAATCCAAATGCGGGTTCTTCGAATGTGCTTACAATAGTATTTTTCCTGTTTGCATCTCGATAGGTATTATACAACTATCGGACGCATTAGACATGATGTGGCTTTGTAAGGTTATCCTTGCGTTATTTGTGTTTTCTATTATGTCTTTAGTACTGTTTAAGAAAAATATAATCAGTGTCTTAAAATTCACAGATTAATCCTTAAAAGATAAGCGAAGTAATCTAATGAAAATTTGTTTTAATTCAAGGCCGGCGTATGATAAAGCGAGTCCACTTATCTTCATGGAGTTATCTAAGTCTATTCCTGGACTGACAGGAATTTTTGTTGTTAGCAATAAATCGGAACAGGCAAGTGTCAGGAGGATATATCCAGACGCGGATGTAAAGATTATTTCTGATCATATCGAGAAAAACTGGAGCAAAGGATCAACAGAAGTGCTGAGAGAATATGAGAAGAAATATTTTTGTGAACCCATCTGGAATTTAATTTATACAGACCGATTCTTGATTCGATATCCATTTATTGATGTAATAAAATATGTATGTGGGATGTTCTCATTTTACAAAAGCATATTTGAAAACAGAGATATCGACTTCTATTTTGATGAAACAATTGCCACTGCACAGTCCTATATCGCCTATTATGTTGCGAAGCATTATGGGGCCAAATATCTGGCGCTTATGGCTGCAAGAGGATTTGAAACTACTCATCATTATGTGGTGACAGATCCATTCCAGCATCAATTCGGGTTTAATCAGAATTATAAAGAAAAGGAATATAATTCAGAAGTGCGGAAAATGGCGGAAAAACTGTACGAAAAGTATCAAAATAATTACAGCAAGCCTTCTTCTATGGTCTTTGTAAATAGTAAACCTAAATTCAATATCAAGTTGTTAGCTCGATTTGCTAGACAATTTGTAAATGCTGAAAACCATAATAAATATGATCTAATCAATTATAAGTGTTATAATCAAAGTTTGAATCAATTTTGTTTCTTTTTCCGATATTTGTTGTGTAAAAGGTATTATTCGAATTCGTTTCCGAAGCAAAAGTTTATTTATTTTCCATTGCACTATCAACCAGAAGCTTCAACTTTAGTTTGTGCCACTAAGTATGAAAAACAAATATACTTTATAGATTCATGGGCAAAAAGCATACCTGCAGATACATTGCTGGTTGTAAAAGAACACTATGCGTTAGTTGGGCACAGAAAGTTGGATTTCTATCGAGCATTGAGACAATATCCTAATGTTGTTATGTTAACCCCATGGACTTCATCAATAGAATTAATAAAACATGCGGAGGCTGTAACAACTTTAACCGGTACAGCAGGATGGGAAGCAATGATTCTGGGTAAGCCGGTATATTTGGGTGGAAAGATTTTTTTTGATAATGCACCGGGAATTTATGATACATCAGAAGCATATGGGGTTTATGATGAAAAAAAATGTGGAGCAAATAGAGATGAGATAATACAATATTTGTGTGAATATGTTGCGAATATTTTCCCTGGTGTAGTCTATTTTACAATCGAGAAATATACAAAAATGGATAATATTAAATTGATTGCAATTTCAATCTATAATGCTATTTGTATCATAAGCAGCAATTGCCTATGAAGAGGACAATAATATGCAAAGGAGATTAACAATAATATTGGACAAAGATTCAGATTCATTTATATTCTTTTGTTTTTATTTGTCGATTTCATTAGGATTTGTGTTATATTTTAGCATATATCTTTCAGCTTTTTTTAGAGTAGCATGCTATTTGTTGTCAATAATTTTTGGCTATTTGGGCGTTGTTGTTTATCTATCAAAGAGAAGAGCAAATCAAAATCCAGGATTTATTATTTGGTTAGTCTTGTTTCTCTATATGTTCGTAATTGGGATACTGAACAATTTTTGGGGGGTAGGTAAATATAATATATCTAATCTTATATCGCAAGATTTAAGATACTGTATGTATGCTCTAATTGGTTATTTTTTTGCAGATGAGAAGTATTTTGAAAAATATGTAAATTTTTGTTCATTTATCGGAAAGATAGGCATTATAGCTGGAATAATAGCATTATCAACATACGGTTTTGATTTAGAAAAAGTCTTGCGTGGGACAAGAGTTGGCGTTTGGGAGTTCTCGTATTACTGTTGGTGGATTCTTGGAACTGTAACGTTGTTTTTATTCTCATATGCTTTATTTACAAAGAAACATTTAACTTTATCAATAATAGTTCATTCACTATATTTAGTTTTGGGCCTACTCTTTTTAAAGCGTACTCCAGTTGTTGAGACGGCTATAATTTATATTTGTTATGTTGTTTTATCAAGGAAAAAAAATCGATTACTTAAATCACTTGTTGTATTGACTTTTTTGTTAATAACTATTTGGTATCTAAGTACACAGTTATCCTATTTTTCTGCATTACTGACTTCACTTTCAGCTAGATTCGATCAAAATTATTATGAGAGTAGTAGGATGAATGAGGTTGACTTCTTTATTAACAATACATCGACTATTTCAAAAGTAATTGGATACGGATTAGGAAATGAGATATTCTACTTTGGTGAATATAAAAATGCGATACATGTGGGCTTCTTTGATGCCCTATATAAAGGTGGAATTTTTTTTATTGCATATTATGTCCACCTGTTATCAAAAATAATTAAACTACTAAGATTTAGAATTACTTTAACACAAAGAGAGTTGTGTGCAATTACTATAAGTATTTTAGCATTAGTTTCTTTAACTTTCGGCATGTGTTTTACCTATTCGATGGTGATTTTAAACTTTACACCATGCTTTGGAATTGTGCTTTCTGTATCTAAAAATATTGTTAGTTCTGATGGTAATACTAAAGAATATTAGGTAATGTGTAATGCTAGTGAATAATAACAATTCACAAAGAAACAATCGAGATACAGCTCTTGATCTTCTAAAAATAGTTGCTGCTTTTTTCGTCGTTATTCTCCATGTAAATGGATATTCTGTTGTTTTACACGGCATTTCTAACTATTCTACTGTTTCTAGAATTCAATACATTATATTGGAGGCTATTTCTTATCCTGCTATACACATCTTTGTTTTAGTTGGAAGTTATTATATGATCAAAATAGATCATCAACAAAAATCGATTCGACGTATTTATTCTCAAACATTGACTGTTACCATAATTGGATTATTTATTGCATTCTTTCTAATACCATCGGATATTACACTTGAAAGGGGGCTTCGCAGTATTTTTCCATTCTCTCAAAGAGCGTATTGGTATGTTTCTGATTACATTGTTTTATTATTATTATCTCCGTATTTAAATATCATCATAAATTATACTAATAATAAACAAATTGTAATATTGATGATTATATTGATTTTTATTACAACCATTCTTCCATATATCAGTACTTCTGATTGGATTAGCAGCAACCTTCTTCTCTTTGTAGAATTATATATAATTTCAGGATATATAATTCGAATAGAAGATAAATTAAAAAAATTACATAATATTTATTTTATTATCTGGGCTTTGGCTACTTCTATATTAGCAGCATCAGGAATTATTATATATAGATTATCAAATATAATTCATTTTTTGAATGGGAAAGAAATGTTTTTGTTTAAGTATTCCTCTATTTTGGTGCATGTTGAAGGGATTAGTTTATTTCTGTTTTTCCTCACAAAGAACAGCAAGAAACCAATTTCAATATTGGGACAAATCATTTCAAAGACGTCTCTATTTATATATTTAATACATATGCATCCTGTTTTTAAAGAAATATATACAAAGTATTGCTTGCTGTCATATATTAAAGTTAACGAGTTTACTTATTTAATATTTATACTCATCACATCTATATGTATTTTACTGATAGGGGCAGTTATTGGGTGTTGTTTTTCCCAATTTTCCTCGAAGCTTGAATTACTTTTAAGAAAGTTTATGAATTTATTTGATAAAAATATATCGAATAATCAATTGATAAAGTGAATAATATAAATGTTTAATCTTGATAGATGCATTTGCAAGTAGGTCAAATGACGTACTTGCAAATGTTCTCATCAGATATTTTTAATTACAAAAATAAAAAATAGTAGGACAAAAATCAGTATACATTATCGGTAAAGATGGTTCCATTAGTTCTTTCTTTAATAAAAAACTTTTGGCTTTCTGCTAACCTGTAAATTATTAATAGTAAATTCTGCTTTTTTCTTTCAGCTTTATCAGACACCATCTTCTTTGTCCGCTTTTCATGACACGTTTAATGTTCGCATTTTTCTTCCGTGCGCAAGGTAGCGCGGCCACCCATTATAACGGGGGCCTTAAGGTGGGCGGCGCCATGCACGCCGTGTTAGACGCCATCTTCTTAGAAAGTTTCGGCCCGTGGGTCAGCCGCTGTCCGCGCCATAAAATAGGACGAAAATTGGATAATAATCGTAACAGCAAACACTAATCAAATAGATTCATCAAAATTGCAATGTTTAATCTAGACAAATTTATTTCAAACAGTATCACCTCTCGTTCCATCAGCATGTTTGTTGCGGATATTGAGGCAAACAAACCCCAGCTTTCACAAGAGATCATGGGGAAGTCTGTTTGTGTCATCGGTGGTGCTGGCTCTATCGGCTCCTCTTTCATCAAAGCTGTTTTGCGATTCGAACCGAAGAAAGTAATTGTCATTGATCTCAATGAGAATGGATTGGCTGAACTGGTGCGTGATGTTCGCTCCACGGATGGCCTATACTGCCCAGATGAATTCCGCTGCTATACATTGAATTTTGCTGATCCCATCTTTGAACGCATTTTCCGAGAAGAGAAGGGATTTGATATCGTTGCCAATTTCTCCGCTCACAAGCATGTTCGCAGCGAGAAGGATCGCTATAGTGTTCAGGCACTCATCGAAAACAACGACATTAAGGCAAAACGCCTCATGGATCTGCTATGTATCTATCCACCAAAGCATTTCTTTTGTGTTTCAACTGATAAGGCAGCGAATCCAGTCAACATCATGGGAGCCAGCAAGCGGATTATGGAAGATTTGGTGATGGCCTACAATGGCAAATTCAAGGTGACAACGGCCCGTTTTGCCAATGTGGCTTTCAGTAACGGCTCGTTGCCAGATGGTTGGTTGCATCGTCTCCAGAAAAAGCAGCCACTGGCTGCACCACGTGATGTACTACGATATTTCGTCAGTCTCGAAGAATCGGGACAGATCTGCATGTTGGCATGCATCTTGGGAAAAGGTGGAGAGGTCTTTTTCCCAAAACTGGGAGAAGAGCAGATGTTGACATTTTCCGCAATCTGCGATGATTTCGTGAAAGCAGAAGGATTTGCCAAGAAAGAATGTGTAAATGACGCGGAAGCCAAACATTATGCCGCAGAGATGGACTATGACAGCCCTAACTATCCTGTCGTCTATTTCAACAGCGATACAACAGGTGAGAAGGCATACGAAGAATTCTATATTCCTGGTGAGAAGTTGGATATGAATCGATTCAAGGCCCTTGGTGTCATAGAATCTACAGTACATCGCCCGCTGGCGGATGTTAATTCATTCTTCGAAAATCTAGAAGCAATATTTGCACGGCCGGATTTCACCAAGGCACAAGTTGTAGATGCCATCAAATTGTTCATCCCCAACTTTGAGCATGAAGAGAGGGGGAGAAATCTCGATCAAAAGATGTAATAAGCCCAAAGAGATTGTATTTTAAAAGAAGAAATATGATCCATTTATTGATTTCATAAAGGTTTATGCTATCTTCTGTGTATTACTTGGGCATATATTTCCTGTATTGGATGTCATTGGATATGGCAAGTGGTCAGGCATGCAGGTGCCTCTTTTTATTTTAATACAAGTATTTCATGGATATAAGGATTCAAGAAAAAAAATTTAAAAATCATTATCAGAGTATTACTCCCCATTTTTTGTTGAAATAATAATATTTTATTTTTTCATGCATATTGAATATTGATAATTATATTAAAAGGGTAGATAATCTATAGACTTCTGCTTTCCGGCGGAGTGGGGCCAGATTCATATTATCCTTGGTGGTACTTACAGTTAACCATTCTGTTACCTTTGATAAAACCTGTCTTAAAAGAAAAAACATCTTAATATTATTATTTATTGTTTGTTGTGAAACTTTTGAAATATTATGTTCAATTATTGATTGTTCAGATAGGGTATTTCGTTTATTGGCAGTCAGATTTTTTTCTTAAGCTATTTGGGCTATTCTTGGATCAATAATGAAATAAGACTTTGTATTCCAATGATTATTTTATCATTGATAAACTAAATTTCTATTACATATTTTGAATATTTTTCTGTTAATGATGAACCATGTTTTTAATAAATCTTGAAAATTCCATAGATGCCCTGTTATTATTATGTGTCAAAATTATTTGTGTATTTATTAAATGTTTTATGGCTCAAAATTCAAAAGTATGAAATTCTTTTAGTTATTACCAGGATAATAGCTGAACTATCATATGAAATTTTTTTTACAAATGGTAGTAATCTATTTATTCAAATATAATCAAATTGCTTTTGTTTGCAATATATATTTAAAATATGCTATTTAGTTTATGTTTGTTTGGTGTGTTTCATTTTCAATAGAAATAATGATTCGTAAGTATGTATTAAATTATTTGATATCAAGAAATAATGTACAATAAAATAATACAATTTATCAGAGATTTGTTCCATAATAAAGACTATATACCATTGAGTGTCCCGAAGTTTCTCGGAAACGAAAAGAAATATCTTGAGGAGTGCATTGACACCACGTTTGTAAGTAGCGTCGGCAAATTTGTTGACCGCTTCGAGGAGGGCATGGCCCATTATACAGGAGCAAAAAGAGCCGTGGTCTGCGTAAGCGGAACAAATGCCCTCCACATGGCGATGCTGTTGGTCGGTGTGGAACGAGAAGACGAAGTGCTAACGCAGGCCTTGACATTTATCGCTACCTGTAATGCAATCAGCTATATTGGTGCCTATCCAGTGTTTATCGATGTTGACAGAAGCACGATGGGCCTCTCGCCAGATGCTGTAAAAGAGTGGCTGTCAAAAAATGCTGAAGTCCGCAATAATCAATGCTACAATAAAAAAACAGGCAGACGCGTGAAGGCTTGCGTGCCCATGCATACGTTTGGACATCCCGTCCGCATTGCGGAGCTGGCCGATATATGCCGTGAATACCGTATTGAATTGGTTGAGGATGCCGCTGAAAGCATAGGCAGCCGTTACAAAGGGATCCATACAGGCCTCTACGGCAAAGTCGGTGCCTTGAGCTTCAACGGCAACAAGACCATAACTACGGGCGGCGGCGGCATGTTGCTCTTTACTGATACAGAATTGGCTGCGAAGGCAAAGCACTTGACGACACAGGCCAAGATACCGCACCGCTGGGAGTTCCGCCATGATCATATCGGTTACAATTACCGCATGCCGAATATCAATGCCGCCTTGGGGTGCGCTCAGCTGGAGCATTTGGACGAATACATCGCCGACAAGCGGAAAACTGCTTCTGCATACAAGGAATTTTTCAAACGTACTGATGATATTGACTTTTTCCCAGAGCCAGATAACTGTTTTTCAAATTACTGGCTCAACGCAGTTGTCTTGAAGAATCGTGAAGCCCAGCAGGCTTTCCTTCAGGAGACTAACGACAATGGCGTGATGACAAGACCGATCTGGGAGCTTATGAATCGTTTGCCTATGTTTGAGAACTGTGAGACTGACGGTTTGGCGAATACCGTCTGGTTTGCGGACAGAGTAGTGAACATACCTAGTAGTGTAAGATTATAAAATATTCTCCTAAAATCATTGATGGAAATAAAAATGTCATGTATATATGTTGATTGTATATTGGTTTGTATCCCTCAAATTGATGTTAATGTTTTTAAGCATTTTGTAAATAAAATTTTAAATAGAATAAGAAAAATGTTATGTAGGTAATCGTAATTATTTATATCATAATTTTTTTTACAGTATTTATTAGTTAGAACAAATGATTAAAATTTTCCCCTTGTACATCATGAAGCCATTAATTCTAATCGGAGGAGGAGGGCATTGTAAATCAGTTATTGATGTTGTAGAGTCTGCTGGTTATGAAATAATAGGTATACTTGATCTTCCCCATTTACTTGGAAAACAAGTACTTCAATATAAAATCATAGGTACTAATGATGATATTATTAAGTATGTCGATCAAGCACAGTTTGTTGTCAGTGTCGGGCAAATTAAAACACCTGATATAAGAATGAAGCTTAGTAAACTGGTTGAAGAGAAAGGCGGAGAATTGGCGACAATTATATCCCCGACAGCACATGTTTCAAGATATGCTTCATTAGGAAGAGGGACAGTAATCATGCACCAGGTACTTGTCAATGCCGGTGCTAAAATTGGAAATGGCTGTATTATCAATACAAAAGCCAATATAGAACATGAAGTTATTATTGGTGATTATTGCCATATTTCTACCGGCGCCATGATAAATGGTGGTGCGTCTATTGCAGATGGTACTTTTATTGGTAGTCAAAGTGTGGTGAATCAATGTATAAATGTAACAACACATGTGGTTGTTGCATCATTATCAGTTGTTAATAAAGATATTATGGAAGAAGGAATATATGCTGGTTGTCCAGCGTGTAGAATCAAATAGTCATTGTATAAGTATTACTGATAATGAATAATAGACATACCATAGTTATTGCTGAAGCAGGAGTGAATCACAATGGTTCGCTTGAACTTGCAAAACAGTTAGTGGATAAGGCGGCAGAGGCTGGTGCAGACTATATCAAATTCCAGACTTTCAAAGCAGAAAATCTTGTCACAAGTTATGCAAAACAGGCGGAATATCAGCAGCGAAATACAAACTTTGATAAACAAAGCCAGTATCAGATGTTAAAGAAATTAGAACTTTCAACTAAAGATCATAAAGTTCTAATGAATTATTGTCAGGAGCGAGGAATTCGTTATTTTTCTACAGCTTTTGATTTTGAAAGCATTGACTTTCTCCACTCATTAAAACTTGGAATGTGGAAAATCCCATCAGGGGAAGTGACAAATTACCCTTTTTTAAAGCGCATTGCATGTTTTAACGAAAAAACAATTCTAAGTACTGGCATGTGCGATATGGAGGATGTTCGTCATGCAGTGAATGTTTTATACAGGAATGGATTAGCGAAGGCGAATCTTGCCATACTGCATTGTAATACTGAATATCCCACGCCTTTTGAGGATGTGAACTTAGGGGCCATGGTTTCTTTACATGAGGAATTTGATGTAGCAGTAGGGTATAGTGATCATACCAAAGGAATTGAAGTGCCTATAGCGGCTGTGGCTTTGGGGGCGACTATTATAGAAAAGCATTTTACGCTTAATCATAACATGGAGGGGCCAGACCACAAAGCAAGTCTTGAACCAAATGAACTGAAGGCAATGATAACTGCCATTCGTAACACTGAAAAGGCTGTAAGTGGAGATGGCAGGAAACATATAAGCAAAAGTGAATGTAAGAACATGGTCATTGCGAGAAAGAGTATTATTGCTTCGCGTGATATACACCGTGGTGAGCTGTTTACAGAGGAGAATCTCACTGTAAAAAGACCGGGAACAGGCATTTCCCCCATGAAATGGGAGCTAGTCATTGGAAAAAGAGCCATTCGTGACTTCATGAAGGATGAATTGATAGAGTTATGAGGAAGATTTGTGTTGTTACGGGAACAAGAGCAGAATATGGTCTTCTTAGGCGGCTTATACAAATAATCTGCGATTCGGATAAGACACAACTGCAGTTAATTGTCACTAATATGCACTTGTCGGAAAAGTATGGCAGTACATATCATGAAATTGAAGCAGATGGCTTTGCAATTGACAGAATGATTCCGATATTGGAAGAAAATAGCGAAGACAATGCGAGAACAACATTAAGATCAATGTCCAAGGCGTTGGTTGGTTTTGCTGACGCCTATGGTGAGCTAAAACCTGATCTTGTGGTCATGCTTGGCGATCGGTATGAGATATTTGCGGCGGCGGCAGCGGCATTGATAGAGCGTATTCCTATAGCACATATTCATGGTGGGGAAATTACCGAGGGGGCATATGATGATGCCATGCGACATTGCATTACAAAGATGAGTGCTTTGCATTTTGCTTCGACAGAAATCTATAGAAAGAGAATAATCCAAATGGGGGAACACCCAGATTGTGTGTTTTATGTAGGTGCGCTCGGAGTTGAAAACATTAAGAAGCTTAAGCTTTTTAAAAAATCTGAAATCGAGACTGAAATAGGTTTTGAGATAGATGATAATACAATTCTTGTGACTTATCATCCCGTGACACTAGGTAAACGAACTTCAAAAGAGGAAATTGATGATTTTATATCAGCGTTAGTAGAAAGGAAAGACTTAAAGATTATATTCACCATGCCTAATAGTGATTCAGGAGGACAGGTCATTATGGAGGCCATTGATGAGTTTGTTACGAAAAACTCTGACAGGGCAAAGGCGTTCAAGTCGCTTGGCATTGTAAAATTCCTTTCTGTGATGAAATATGTTGCAGCTGTAGTTGGGAATTCATCCAGTGGGATTTTGGAGGTTCCTTCTTTTGGTATTCCGACACTGAATATTGGTACAAGACAAAAGGGACGTATCGCTTGTGAGAGTGTGTATAATTGTTCATCATATAAATCATCTGTACTGGAAGGTCTTGACAAGGTGTTGTCAAATACGTTTAGAAAATTAGCAAGAGGAGTCCAAAATCCCTATGAGAAAGGTGATACGGCAAAAGAAATATTTAAGGTAATTAGTTGCTATCCATTGGATCAGTTAAGACAGAAACATTTTTATGACTTGAGTGGATTCTAATCATAGAATGGAAATTGATCTAAGATAATTATAACACCATGACAATAGACTTTCGCAAATAAAATGAATAATTTAGCAATTATACCTGCACGTTCAGGCTCCAAGGGGCTTAAGGACAAGAATATCAGATTAATGAATGGCTTGCCTTTGATGGGGTATTCTATAAAAGCTGCAATTGAATCTAATATGTATAGCCATGTGATGGTTTCAACTGATTCACAGGAATATGCCGATATTGCTATACAATGTGGCGCTGAGGTACCTTTCCTACGTAGTAAATCCTTGGCACAGGATCAATCATCATCTTGGAATGTTGTTAAGGAAGTTATTAGCATGTATGGGGAGCGAGGTATTTCTTTTGATACATTGACATTATTACAGCCTACAACGCCTCTTCGTGATGCCGATGATATTCGAAAAGCTTTTCGAATATTTGATGAGAAGCAGGCCAATGCAGTTGTAAGTGTTTGCGAAGTAGATCATTCGCCGCTATGGAGCAATATTCTTGATGAGAACAATTCGATGATTCATTTCGCAGATAATATACGTATTAATGGAAATCGCCAGATGCTTTCAAAATATTATCGATTAAATGGTGCTATATACCTGATAAAAGTATCAATATTAAGAAATATAGAACAACTATATGCCAATCATTGTTATGCATGTATCATGTCACGTAGGAAATCTGTGGATATTGATACATTAGAAGATTTTGAATATGCTGAATATCTCTTCAAAAAAAACAGGTGAAATAATGAATAAACAATATGTGATTCATAATGAAACTACAATACGTGAAGCACTTGTAGCGCTAGATGGAAAATCACATGATAACCAGACTCTTTTTGTATTGGACAAAGAAGAAAGAGTAGTGGGTACACTTACTGATGGTGATATCCGGCGTGGTTTTATTCATGGCGCTGCATTAGAAGATTCTGTAAATTCTATCATGCATCGCAATTTTAAGTTCATAAGAAAGAATGAAAACAATACACTTTTATTAAAAACACTCCGTGAAAAACAAATATTTTTGATTCCAATTCTCGATGATAAGAATCACATAGTTGATATTTTAAATTTAAAAAAATATCATAACATATTGCCTATTGATGCTGTTTTAATGGCAGGTGGAAAGGGGGAGAGGTTACGTCCATTAACAGAAAAAATTCCTAAACCATTGCTTCCAGTAGGTGGAAAATCAATTATAGATTATAATGTTGATAGACTTATTTTATATGGAATAAATCATATATCTATTACTGTGAATTATTTAGGTGATCAGATAGAGGAGCATTATAAAAAAACTAAGGAAGGAATACAAATTAATTGTATAAAAGAACCAAGATTTCTAGGGACAATTGGTTCAATTACATTTATAGATCATTTTTATAATGATACTTTATTAGTGATGAATTCTGATCTTTTTACTAATATCAATTATGAGGACTTTTATCTTCATTTTATTGAACATAAAGCAGATATGTCAGTTGCTGCAATACCATATAGTGTTTCAATTCCATATGGTATTTTAGAGTTAGAGAATAAACGTGAAATTAAAGATTTGATTGAAAAACCCTCATATATGTATTATGCAAATGCAGGAATATATTTACTGAAAAGAGAAATAATAAAATATATCCCCAAAAAATCAGTTTTTGATGCTACCGATTTGATTAAAACTTTAATTATGAATCAAAAAAAAATAATACGTTTTCCTCTTAATGGAACATGGATAGATATTGGTACTCCTCAAGAATATAAAAAAGCAAATGAATTAGTTAAGCATTTGCTATGAAAGATAGTATAAAGAAATAATTTTACAATAGAATTTCATTATTTTTTTGTTATTTTAGTATTTTTTCTTACTTTATTAATAACTTTTTTGTCTATGATTATTATAATAATGGTTAAAAAGTTTAATTAACTATTCATATTGTTACCGAACAACCTGTGCCATTTGCTATAGGACAGGTTACTTGTAATAATTAATATAATGGTAATTAGATATACAATGTCATTAATTATTTTATTAGAAATATGTAAAATAAAAAGCAATAATATATCATATATATGTAGATTGTATGATTATTTGCGTTCCATAAATTGAGAATAATTTAAAGAGAATTATCAAAATTATAAAATGTAAAATTACACATTTTGTTTATTTTTATAAAATGTTTTATATGATTTAGTGAAACAAATAGTTTATATCTCAAGGGGCAAGTGATATGACATTGGGACGTTGGAGAACTATGAACAGATAAAAAGCAAATACCAAAGTATTGCAAAATAAAATTATGAAAAGTACCGTCATCGCCAAACAGTTTGATGTGGAAGGACGTGTCTTCTCATGCGAAGCCATGGTGGAAGGCAACGTCAATGACACGTATCTCGCCATCTATCGTACAGTATTCTCTGAAACGCGGGCAGTCATCCAACGGATCAACACGTATGTCTTCAGGGAACCAGACAAGCTCATGGCGAATATGCACCGCGTTACGGAGTATGTCCACAAGGTCTATGAAGCGGAGCAAGACGATACCGACACGGATCGCATCTGGCAGCTGCCGAAGGTCATCCCGACGCGCGACGGAAAGGACTACTACATCGACGACGATGGCAATTACTGGCGGGCCATCACGCAGATCGCAAGTGCGAAATCATACGACAAAATCCAAAATGCGGAACATGCACATGAAGTTGGAGCAGTACTGGGAAAGTTTCACCACGCCATCTCGGACATGCCGTGTGAGAGCCTTCATGATACGCTGCCCGGCTTCCATATCACGCCCGGATACTTTCTGAAGCTGGACGAGGCGCTGAAAACAAAAGAAGGGCAGACACGGCTCAATGCGACGAGAGTCGCGTATAATGTCTTAGTTTTTTTGGAGAAACGTCGCGACTGGTGCAGCGTGTTGGAGGATGCGAAGGCGCGTGGGGAATTGTCGATGCGGCCTATCCATGGCGACCCTAAGACGGCCAACGTCATGATAGACGACATGACGAACAAGGGCACGGCGATTATTGATCTGGACACGGTAAAGCCTGGGCTTGTTCACTACGACATCGGCGACTGCCTACGGTCGTGTTGCAATCCGGCGGGGGAGGAGACGCATGACATTTCGTCAATGATGTTCGACACGGACTTATGCGATGCGGTACTATCAGGGTACAAAGAGCAAGCTCGTGGTTTTTTGTCAGAGGCGGAGAAGGCATATTTATATGATGCTGTACGACTGATTACATATGAACAGGCACTTCGATTCTTTGCAGATTACATTGCAGGGGATGTGTATTACAAAGTACGAGAAGAAGGACAGAATCTGATGAGGGCCCGCGTACAGGTGCAGCTCTGTCGTAGTATTGAGGCGAACGAGCTGAAGATTCGGCGGATGCTTGAGACATTATAAGCATGGTATTATATCATACAAATTTGAAAAATATAAATTAAAAGGATTATTAGCATGAGCGCATTCAATGGTGCAACATTAATGATCACGGGCGGGACGGGAAGCTTCGGCCATACCGTCCTGAAGCATTTCCTGACGAGCGACATCGGGCAGATACGGATCTTCTCGCGCGACGAGAAGAAGCAGGACGACATGCGACATGACCTGCAGGCGAAGTACCCGGAGCAGGCCGCGAAGGTCAAATTCTACGTGGGGGATGTCCGCGACCCGCGCTCCGTGGCGGACGCCATGCAGGGCGTGGATTACATCTTCCACGCGGCGGCGCTGAAGCAGGTGCCGTCGTGCGAGTTCTTCCCCATGCAGGCCGTCAAGACGAACGTGGAGGGGACGGACAACGTCCTGCACGCCGCAATGGACGCGGGCGTGAAACGAGTCGTCTGCCTGTCGACGGACAAGGCGGCGTATCCAATCAACGCCATGGGCATCTCCAAGGCGATGATGGAGCATGTCATCGCCGC
>JAEEGL015733172.1_pt1 | contig 26947 bp, 24 predicted proteins | sample 9134231 | NCBI WGS metagenome assembly JAEEGL01 (sample SAMN16246548, study PRJNA631951) | gut metagenome | biome: gut microbiome; feature: rumen; material: fiber-attached | host: Bos | place: Iran: Karaj | collected 2018-10 | reverse complement strand
CGCTGCTTGACTGGATTGAGCGGTTTAATCAAATATAATGGTACTTCCTTACGGGTGCTTTCCTCATGTATGACAGGATTAAGATGATGAAATTTAAAGGAATAGGAATAACCGGAAAAGGCGTATTTGGCGCGACGAAGGGGACGATGCAGAGGAACTGGAACCGTATTATAACGGGGACAAAACGTTAGATGAGGTTACGGCGATTATTCAAAGCCGCGCCGAAATCTATATGAATGAAAACCGGTAACGGCATTTTTTGCGGCAAATGGTGCGGGATTGTGTTATAATTACGGAGTTGTTTTAAATTAAGGATTCGAGGTGGAGAAAAATGAAAAAACCGCTTAAAATCATACTTCGGATTGTGTTGATTTTTGTTCTTGCCAATGTTGTACTGGCACTTCCGATTGCCTCTTTTGCGGAAGTTCTGGTCTTAAAAAGCAAGGGAGACAGAGCACGTACGACGGAAGAGAATATGCGGGCGTTTGTAAAAGAGGAGGCCGGCATTGATACCGGGGAATTCGAACAGAACTATTCGATGGAAAGATTCGATATTCCTTCGACGGCAACGAAAGGGTACAGCATTCCCGTATTTGTTCTTCATACGAACGAAGAAAAACGGGGGCTTGTTGTAATGGCGCACGGGATGAATTCCAGCCATATCGGAATTTATCCGGAAGCGGAAGCGTTCTTAAACGCCGGGCTGGATGTATGGGCGCTTGATGAGAGAAAATTCGGGGAAAGCACCTGGGACTACATATCCTACGGCTATTACGAGGGTGAGGATGTGGAAGATGTTTTAAGTTATGCGCTAACTGCCGATCCCGGGGCGGAACTGGTCGGCATCTGGGGTCAGTCCATGGGCGGCGCGGCCTGTGAGAATGCAATGGATACCGAAGTTTTTAAAGAAAATGCGGATTTCGCGATTCTGGACTGTCCGATGGGTTCCATGGAAGAATTAACGGGGGCTCCGAAAATCCAGAACCGTCTTGCAAACAAAATAAACAAACTGGTTTCGGGATATTCCTTTGATGCCCAGAATCCTTATGCCCAGATGGATGATCTTTCGAAGGACGTACTGGTAATTGTCGCCGAAGAGGAATCCGTCATTCCGGAAAGCTCCATCAGCCGGATTAAGCAGGTTTTGAAAGAGGAGGCATCTTCCTATACGGAATACCTCGGAGATGACAGCAAACATGCAAATGTATGGAACAGTCATCCGGCCGAATATGAGAATACAATCCGGAGTTTTTTAGACGGAGTTCAGGCGGATTAGGCTGTCAATATAATGATATAACACCAAAAGAAACCACAAGAAATTGTATGCTTTTTAAACCGGAAAACATGTCAATTTTTTTCGTGCCGATATTTGTTTAGTTGATGTAAAACCCCTTTTTTTCTTCGGAGAAAGTGTTATAGTTATATCAACAACTAAACAATAACGATGGATGTACCAAAGTCCGAAGCAAGTAATCATTTTGTTGGACGAGGAAGAATCCGGAAGGTTTTCGGAGGAATGCATCGTTTCACTTGTAAGATTTCTGTTTTTAAAACTAACAACAAAGATAAGTGACATTGTCTTGTAAACCATTTCTGTAGCAGAAAGATTATAAGCGGAACGGTCGACAGACCAAAGAGAGTCGGAAGGTGAATTTCAAATCCGGTGAGGTGACTGAAAGCAGAAGCAAAGAACATCCGTCCTACCGAAAGAGGAAACCGCATTAGATAATATTAGTCGATGATCGTCGCTAGTGCAGTTTCCTTTTTCAATGACATTAGTCACTATTTGCATAAGAAAAAGAAAGACACGCGGGTGACGGATGCTTGCATCCGGGCACACGTGTGTCTTTCTTTTTCTGCCCTGCGAAGCAGGGACTTCACAAAGATGAGCAATCGTAGCACGAAGTGCGGAGAGCTGCGAAGCAGCGGGATTGCGAATCATTGTGAAGGAGCAAATAGTGACGTAGGTTAGCCATAATCCTGCGAAGCAGGGACTTCACAAAGATGAGCAATCGTAGCACGAAGTGCTAAGTATTCTCACCCCTGTCCGTATTTCTTTAAGATCCGCTGAATTCTTGCCGAAGGATTTAACAGATCCGAAATCGATGCATCGTGATTCAGTGTATCGATTAAGTAGGCGATATATTTGCTCATATCGCAGTTGATATACCAGGGTCTGGATAAAAGTTCCGGTGTCTGGTATACGAGGTTCGTGGTAAGAACCCGGTAAAGAAGACCGTCTTCAAATGCCTTGTCGAATTTCTCCAGGCCGTTCGTGAAAAGACCGAACGTGGTAGCTAAGAAAATACGGTTGGCGTTACGTCTCTTTAATTCTGCGGCAACATCGAGCGCGCTTTCACCGGAGGAAATCATATCGTCGATGATGATGGCATCCTTGCCGGATAAATCGGTACCTAAGTATTCATGCGCCACAATGGGATTTCTTCCGTCTACGACGCGGCTGTAATCTCTTCTTTTATAGAACATGCCGACATTCAGTCCGATGATGTTGGCCATGTAAACCGCACGGGAGAGAGCTCCTTCATCCGGGGCGATTACCATCATGTGTTCGGAATCAAGACGGATATCGGGAACGTTCTTTAACAGTGCTTTGGTGAACTGATAGGTCGGGGTTACGGTTTCGAATCCGTGAAGAGGAATGGCATTCTGTACCCGGGGATCATGTGCATCAAAAGTGATGATGTTGTCAACGCCGAGGGATGTCAGTTCCTGCAGTGCCAGTGCGCAGTCCAGGGATTCCCTGGCGGTTCTTTTATGCTGTCTTCCTTCATACAAAAACGGCATAATCACGTTTATTCTGCGGGCCTTGCCGCCGATTGCCGCAATAACACGTTTTACATCCTGATAATGGTCGTCCGGAGACATATGGTTGATGTTTCCGCAAACGGTATAGGTCTGCGAGTAATTGCAGACATCGACAAGGATGTAAATATCAGCGCCGCGGACGGATTCGTTTATCGTACATTTGGCTTCGCCGGAGCCGAAACGTGAAAGCTTGGCGTCCAGGATATAGGAATCTCTCTGATAACCGGCATATGCCAGACTGCCTTTGTGCTCGCTTTCTCTTTCGGTACGCCATTTTACAAGGTACGAATCGACCTTCTTTCCGATTTCGGTACAGCCCTTGGTCGGCATAAGTCTGAGCATTCCGACGGGAATGGTTTCGAGGTTACGCACTTCTTCGAATTGAGACATGCTAACGGTCCTCACTTTCTGTTTTGCATTTGTTTTAAATATAATCTGATGTCCTGTCCGGACAAAGTACAGATATCAAAGTTACTGAACAGGCGGGAAAAAACACGCTCCGAGTATCTCTCGCACAATTCTTCCAAAGAAAGATTGGTGGAAATAATCGTGGATTTTCTGCTTTTATGCCGTTCGTTTAATAAAGTCAGCAGTTCGGAGGCGGTAAAGGAATTGGTGATTTCCGTTCCGAGATCATCGATCACCAGCAAATCGCAGGAATGCAGAATCTCCAGAGGATTTAAATCGTTATTCGTTCTCCGGAATTTATAATCCGCCAGTTCGGAAAAAAGAGTAGGAGCGCTGAAGTAAACACAGGAGTACCCCTGCTTTAACAGTTCGCCGAAAATACAGTTGGACAAAAATGTCTTGCCGGTCCCTACGGTGCCCGAAAAACAGAGGTTTGAATAGGCTTTTCCGAAATTTTCGACAAATTTCTTCGCTTTTCCGGCGGCTTTATCAAACTGCCTGCCCGCTTCCCCGACCTGAAGGTCTGTCTGCATATTTTCGAAATTATCGTTTGCGAGCATTTCACGGATGCTGCTTTGCTCGAACATTTTTTCAATGATGCGCATCTTTAAGCAGCTGCAGCGGTTTCCGTCAATAAAACCGGTATCCTTACAAAGGCTGCACTGATATACGGGCTCTAAATAATGGATGGAAAAACCGGCATCGGTTAAGGACAGTTTCTGTTTTAAACGCAGTTCTTCCAGCCGTTCGTCGATTTCTTTGATTTTAGGCTCGTCTTTCCGGATTTTGGCACGTGCCATTTCCGCCGATAAAGAAACAATCTCTTCTTCCGTCAGACGATAGGAAGGAATCTTTTGGCAGACTTCTTTGTAACGTAAGGAAATCATCCTTGAAGATTCCAGCTGTCTTTCCTTATACTCGCTTAATATTTCGTTGTACTGTGTATTGGACAGACTCATAAACTAGTTTTCGTTAATAAATTTCTGTAATGCGGCAAAATCATATCCGGATTTTCCGAATTTATGAAATCCGCCGGCCGCTTTCTTTTCGGAAGAAAGGCGCGGCGTGGGATTTTTGCGGGCACTGCGAAATGCTTCTTCGGCTTTTGTCACCTGTTCGATGGTGGTAAAGCCCTGCTGTTTCCACTTGGATAAAATGCCTTCGGCATACGGAAAACGGTCGGTATCGGTCTTCATTACGGTACGCTCGCAGGCGGCTAAAATCATTTCCTTCGAAAAGCCATAGGTTCCGAACCACCGGTTGATAAATTCGGTTTCTTTAATCGTCGGATTGCCGTTCTTTCCGAGAGCGGCCATAACATCAAGGATATTCTTGTCGAAACGGGAAATGCCGTTCTTGGCCTGCTTCGGCGTGGTGATTCCCTGCTCATACCAGGATACCGCAATGGATTCGATATAATTAAAACTCTTCTTGTTTTTCGAAACGCAGTACTGGAGTAAAAGATCGATCATTTCAAAGCTGAAAGAAAGTTCCCGGTGAATATAGAGAAGGCTTCTTAAGTCGGAAGGAGAAATGGTACGGCCGATATAGGATTCCGTAACGGCAATCAGTTCCTCTGTCCGTCCTTCTTCCTTAAAGGCACGCAAATCATCCGCACCGTAAGAAGGTTTCGCGGGTGCGTCGGGTTTGGTCGGTTCCACCTTTCTGGTTGCCTCATCCGGAATGATGGACAGTTTCGGTGAAACTTTTGCATCTTCTCTGGCAGAAGTTTCCCTCATTTTGCCATCCTCTTTTTCGGAAGCGGAGAATGAAATGCCGCAGATTTCTCCCGACAAATCATACTGAAGCAGTAAAAGGCCCTCTTTTTCCCAGTATTTCAGCGCACGAATGACGTCTTTCTCGGTATGATTGAATTCCTCGGCAATGTCGCCGATATCGAAAGTGGCTCCTACGGATGCATTCCGTAAAAGATACAGATAAACCTTTATCTGGGCATCGTTTGCCTCTTTCATATAATGATCGATGAACAGGTTCGAAACAGAGGTAGCTCCGGGCAGTCCATCGCTTGTTAGCATAATTCGACTCATTTTTCAGACAATTCCCCCAATAATCATTTCCTAAAGCAAGTGTGATTATAGCATAAGAAAATGAAAAATGGAACAAATACTTTTCCCAAAAACCTTGAATTTTCGGGCTTTTCCGGCCATGTGGATAATGTGGATAAGTCCGGCAAACCCACGGAATCGGGCATAAAAATATCCACAGCCCGATTTTACATAAAAATCGCCAAAAACTGTGGATATTGTGGATAATTACAGGCCAAGCAGGGATTCTCCTATTTTTACTACATCTCCGGCACCCATGGTTATCAACAAATCGTTTGGGTTACAACTTTGCAGCAAAAAATTTTCAATTTCCGAAAAAGTGTGGAAATAGTGGCAGTCCGTGCCTCTTTTTTCGATTTCCTTCATCAGGTCTTTCGAGGAAATTCCCAGCGTGTCGGTTTCCCTCGCAGCGTAGATTTCCGCTAAAACCACATGGTCCGCCATGCAAAGGGCATCGGCAAAGTCCGTAAGCAGTGCTTTGGTGCGGGAATAGGTGTGCGGCTGGAAAATACACCAGATTTCACTGTGAGGGTATTTTTGCGCCGCGTTTAAGGTGGCTTTGATTTCGGTCGGATGGTGCGCATAATCGTCCACCACGGTAATGCTGCCCAAATGTCCTTTGACTTCGAAACGACGGTCGGCGCCTCCGCAGCGGCCGGCAGCATCAATCGCTCCCGCCAAATCAAATTTCATCTGATGGGCAAGTGCCAGTGCGGCCATGGAATTATAAACATTATGGAAGCCGATAACGTTTAGGCTTACGGGATAGGTTTCGCCGTCCGGGGTATGCAGCACATATCTCGGATAGCCGCTTTCGTTATAGGTAATATCGGTGGCGTAGTAGTCGAAAGTGCCGTTTATGCCGAAGGTAACGATTTTTGCATTTGTATCGGCCGTGATTTCTTCCACATTCTTAATTTCGCCGTTAATGACCAAAATTCCGTCTTCGGGTAAAAGCGCGGCGAATTTACGGAAAGAGGAGCGGATGTCGTCAAGATCTTTAAAGAAGTCCAGATGATCGGCTTCGATATTCAGGATAATTCCGTATTTCGGGAAGAAAGATAAGAAACTGTTGGTATATTCACAGGCCTCGGTTAAGAAGTAATCCGAGTGGCCGATGCGTACGTTTCCATCGATGGATTTTAAAATTCCGCCGATGGAAAGAGTGGGGTCAGTATCGTTCGAAAGCAGGATTTCAGACATTAACGATGAAGTTGTGGTTTTTCCGTGCGTGCCGGATATGGCAATCGGGTACTTGTAATTCTTCATTAACTGTCCTAAGAATTCCGCGCGGCTTAAAAGGGGAATGTTTTGTTCCTGGCAGGCCTTAAACTCCGGGTTATTCTCCCGGATGGCGGCGGTGTAAACGGCGACATCAATATCCGGTGTAATGTTCGATGCCCGCTGTCCGATATAAATCGTTGCACCGTTTTTTTCAAGTTCTTCCGTCAGCTCGCCTTTCGCATTATCCGAGCCGGATACCGTAAAACCTTCCTGCATCACGATCCGGGCCAGGCCGCTCATGCTGATTCCGCCGATGCCGATAAAGTGAATGTGAATCGGTTTATGAAAATCTATTTCGTACATAATCACTCCCGCGGGTTTGTAACCCTGTTCTTTGATTTCTTCTTATTATAATTGAATTCATCGAATCCGTCTATCGCTGTGACAAATTTGTTTTTGTACATTTTTATTTTCCCTGACAGGAAAAACAAAAAGGCTCTTCGTCATATTCGACAAAGATTTAAAGAAAAATCGCTTTAAAAACCGGCGTTTTTCACATGAGCAAATGAAAAATAGGGAAAAATACCCGTTTTTCATAGTTCACTTTTGCTAATTGTCGTGTTAGAATTTTCTTATGGAAGTCGGGGGGCTGCCATTTTTGGTGTCTTTTTGAGGGACTTTCATAATAATTTGTGTGAGGTGAAAGCATGATCAAGAAGGAAATGATTGCCATGTTGCTGGCAGGCGGTCAGGGAAGTCGTCTTGGTGTGTTAACCGCAAAGGTTGCAAAACCCGCGGTTTCATTCGGTGGCAAGTACAGAATTATCGATTTCCCTTTAAGCAACTGCATTAACTCGGGCGTGGATACCGTCGGTGTGTTAACCCAGTATCAGCCTCTTCGTCTGAATACCCATATCGGAATCGGTATTCCCTGGGATTTGGACCGGAATATCGGTGGTGTAACCGTGCTTCCTCCTTACGAGAAGAGTACGGATACCGAGTGGTATACCGGAACCGCAAACGCCATTTATCAGAATATTGATTATATGGACAGCTTTAATCCGGATTACGTACTGATTCTTTCCGGTGACCATATTTATAAGATGGATTATGAAGTAATGCTTGACTTCCATAAGAAAAACGGAGCGGAAGTAACCATCGCCGCCATGCCCGTTCCTTTAGAGGAAGCAAAGCGTTTCGGAATCGTTATTACGGACGATAACCGTAAGATTATCGATTTTGAGGAAAAACCGGAGAAACCCAGAAGCAACTTAGCCAGCATGGGTATCTACATTTTCAACTGGAAGACATTAAAAGAAGCGCTTCTTGCAAAGGCATCCCAGCCGAATCTGGATTTCGGAAAACATGTCATTCCGTACTGCCACGAAAACGGCGCTCCTTTGTATGCATACGAGTACAACGGATACTGGAAGGATGTCGGAACCCTTCATTCCTATTGGGAAGCCAACATGGAACTGGTGGATATCGTGCCGGTATTTAACCTTTATGAGGAGTACTGGAAGATTTATACCAAATCCGATACCCTGCCTCCGCAGTATCTGTCCAATGACAGTGTTACGGAAAAATGTATCATCGGCGAGGGAAGCAGCATCTACGGAAAAGTATACAATTCCATTATCGGCTGCGGTGTAACCATCGGGGAAGGAACCGTGGTTCGCGATTCCATCATTATGAATGAAACCGAAATCGGAAAGAACTGCGAGATTACCAAAGCGATTATTGCCGAGAACGTTCTCATTAACGATGAAGTCAAGCTTGGTGTGGGAGAGGAAGTTCAGAATGAGACCGATCCTCATATCTACAACAACGGCCTTGTAACAATCGGAGAGAAGTCCGTTATTCCAAAGGGTGTTTCGGTAGGAAAGAACTCTGTGGTATCGGGTATCACAAAAGCGGATGATTATCCGGACGGAAACTTAGGCAGCGGAAAAACATTGATTAAGGCAGGTGATTAAGGATGAGAGCGATTGGAATTATTTTAGCCGGCGGCAATAACCACAGGATGCGCGAACTTTCCTTAAAGAGAGCCATTTCTGCAATGCCCGTGGCAGGAAGCTACAGAAGTATTGACTTTGCATTAAGCAGCATGAGCAATTCTCATATTCAGAAGGTTGCCGTACTGACCCAGTACAATGCAAGAAGTTTAAATGAGCACTTAAGTTCCTCCAAGTGGTGGGACTTCGGAAGAAAGCAGGGAGGATTATATGTATTCACTCCCATCGTTACCGCGGACAACTCCAACTGGTATCGCGGAACGGCAGATGCGATTTATCAGAACATTGAATTCTTAAAAAGAAGCCATGAGCCTTATGTTGTAATTGCATCCGGTGACTGTGTTTACAAGATGGATTACAATAAGCTTCTGGAATATCATATCGACAAGAAAGCGGATATTACCGTCGTTTGCAAGGATATGCCGGAGAACGTAAATGTTGAGCGTTACGGTGTCATCAAGATGAACGAGGAAAGCCGCATCGAAGAATTCGATGAAAAACCCATGGTTGCCAAAACCAATACGGTTTCCTGCGGTATCTATGTTATCCGCAGACGTCTCTTAATCGAACTTATTGAGAAGAGCAACGAAGAAGGACGTTATGATTTTGTTGCCGATATTCTGATTCGTTACAAAGAGATGAAGAGAATCTTCGGTTACAAGATGAAGGATTACTGGAAGAATATCGCAACAGTGGAAGATTATTTCGAAACCAACATGGATTTCTTAAAACCGGACGTTCGGGATTATTTCTTCCGTCAGTATCCGGATGTATATTCCAAGGTGGATGATCTTCCTCCCGCAAAATACAATGTCGGCGCAGATGTACGTAATTCCCTGGTTGCTTCGGGAACCATCGTAAACGGCATAGTGGAAGATTCCCTGATTTTCAAGAAAGTATTTGTCGGAAATAACTGTCATATCAAGAATTCCATTATTCTGAATGATGTATATATCGGAGACAATACCACGATTGAAAACTGTATCGTTGAAAGCCGCAACACCATCCGTGCAAATTCCCGTTATGTGGGTGACGGAGAGGTGAAGGTTTTAATCGAGAAGACCGAAAGATACGAAGTTCAGTAATGGCTTCGTTTGGGGTTACGAAAAAGCCGGCCTTTGTTGGGGGACAATCGCAGGCGAATAGTATTCAGGTTCGAAAAACTTTTTAGAGAAGTTATGGGGCAAAACGGTGCCAGGTACCATTAAGAATTTAATGGTGCCTGGCACCTTGACTAACGGAGAGAAAAATGTTTATTATTGCGGGTTTAGGAAATCCCGGCAGGGAATATGCTTCTACCAGACACAATATCGGTTATGCCACGGTGGATGCCCTGGCGGAAAAGTACAATATCGGTTTTACGGAGAGGAAATTTAATTCGCTTGTGGGAAAAGGTGTAATCGAAGGGCAGAAAGTCCTTTTAATCAAGCCGCTTACCTATATGAATTTAAGCGGAGAGGCCGTTCGTCCTGCCTGCGATTATTATAAAATCGATCCGGAGAGCGAACTGATTGTCGTTTACGATGACATATCCCTTCCGGTGGGGCAGCTTCGGATCCGTCCGAAGGGGAGTGCCGGCGGACATAACGGAATCAAAAATATCATCGCCCACTTAGGCGGCGAAGTTTTTCTGCGTATCAAAATCGGAGTCGGGGAGAAACCATCCCGTATGGATCTTAAGGATTACGTCCTCGGCCATTTTTCCGAAGAAGAGAAAGAGGCGGAGAAAGAAGCCGTCGATAAAGCCTGTGAGGCCGTTCTTTACCTCATGCAGGGGAAAGTGGAGGAGGCGATGAACCGGTATAACCGCAAGGTTGCGGCAAGTGATTCGGAAGAATCTTAAGGATGAAAACGGCCGGACATTTTTTGAAAGACAGCAACAGCCGGCCGGGAAAGATTTTACGGGAGATGTAAGTGGAATTAATTACATCACCCCTTCGGGAACTGGGTGAATACGAAAAACTTCAGTCGGCAATCCGCAGGGGAGAAAAAAGAATAGAGCTGACAGGGTGTACCGAGAGCGGAAAACTTCCGTTTATTCATTCTCTCGGGACTTCTTTTGATGTACGCGTTGTTCTTACCCATAACGAAATGAGGGCCAGGGAGTTAGCGGAAGAATTTACGATGTTTGAGCCGGATGTTCAGTATTTTCCGACGAAAGACGTGATTTTCTATCAGGCGGACATTTATTCAAATGACATCACCAGAGGCCGCATGAAAGTCCTTCGAAAAATTTTAGAGGGCGGAAAACTTACAATCGTTACCTGCATCGATACGCTGATGAAACCGCTTGTGCCGCTGCGTGTTTTTAAGGAAAATGTGCTTAAAATTACCCCGGGCAGTGTCTTAGAAGAGAAGGCACTCAGTTTGCGGCTTGCGCGCATGGGTTACCGCAAATGCGCCGGCGTGGAGGAACCCGGACAGTTTGCCATCCGCGGCGGTATTGTGGATATTTTTGACCTGACCGAAGAAAATCCGTTTCGTATCGAACTGTGGGGCGATGAAGTGGATTCCGTCCGGTATTTCGATGCTTCCACGCAGCGTTCGATTCAGACCGTTCCGGAGGCGGTCATTTATCCGGCATGTGAATTCCTGTTATCCAAAGAGGACCGGATGAAAGGATTTGCCTTAATCGATAAAGAGATTAAAAGCACGGAGCAGTCTTTCCGCGACAAAGCAATGAACGAGGAAGCACACCGGCTTGTTCATGACTGGGAAGCGCTGAAAGAACAGGTGGAAGAGTGGGGCGAAACCGGCGCGCTGGAAGGATATATCCGCTATTTTTATCCCGATGCGGAAAGCTTTTCGGATTTATTCGAAGGAAACAGCAGAATTTATTTTATCGACGAACCGTCCTGGTCGGATACCAGAATGGAAGCGGTGGAAGCGGAGTTTCGTGACAGTTTTTACCACCGGATTGAAAAAGGATATGCCATTCCGGGGCAGATTAATCTTCTAAAACCTGCCACGGAAGCGATAAAAAGTTTAAACGGTGAAACCGTGGTGGCGCTGACAAAAGAGGACTATGTCCATACGAAACTGAATTTCACCACGGAAATTCCCGTAAAAATGAAACCGGTTCATTCCTATAACGGCTCCGTGGAGCTTCTTTTAAAGGATCTGTCCGATTACCGGAAGAAGGGATACCGCATTCTGGTGTTTTCCTCTTCGAGAACGAGAGCAAAGCGTATTGCCGAGAGCCTGACGGACGAAGGAATTACGGCATTTTACAGCGAGGATACAAACCGCATCCTGATGCCGAAAGAGGTCATGACCTGCCGCGGCATGGTGCGTCAGGGCTACGAATTTCCGGAGATTCGTTTCTGCGTCATGTCCGATACGGATTTATTCGGAAGGGAGCGCCGGAAGAAAAAGAAGAAAAATTATTCCGGCGAAAAAATCCGCGATTTCAGCGAACTTTCCGTCGGGGATTATGTGGTCCACGAAAATTACGGAATCGGAATTTACCGCGGAATCGAAAAAGTCACGATTGACGGCATTACGAAAGACTATATGAAAATAGAATATGCGAAGAATGCGAATCTATACGTTCTTGCTTCTTCCTTCGATGCGGTGATGAAGTATTCCTCAAAGGAAGGAAAAATCCCCAAAATCAACACGCTCGGAACCCAGGAATGGACGAAGACCAAGGCGAAGGTTCACGAAGCGGTTTTAGGAATCGCAAAGGATTTGGTCGAACTGTATTCCGCCAGAAAACGGCTGGAGGGACACCGCTTCAGCCCCGATACGGTCTGGCAAAAAGAGTTCGAGGAAATGTTTCCGTATGAGGAGACCGAAGACCAGATTGCCGCGATTGAAGCCACCAAGGCGGATATGGAAAGCGGAAAAATCATGGAGCGCTTAATCTGCGGGGATGTCGGTTTCGGGAAAACCGAAATTGCCATCCGTGCCGCGTTCAAGGCGGTCATGGACGGGTACCAGGTACTTTTCTTAGTGCCTACCACCATTTTGGCGGAGCAGCATTACAATACTTTCCGCGAGCGCATGAAGAACTATCCGGTGGAAATTGAATTAATGTCGCGATTCCGTTCGAATACGGAACTGAAAAAGACCGCGGAGCGCTTAAGAAAAGGGACGGTGGATATTGTCATTGGAACGCACCGCCTGCTTTCAAAGGATATCGAACCGAAGAATCTGGGCCTTTTAATTATTGACGAGGAACAGCGTTTCGGAGTTGCCCATAAAGAGAAACTGAAAAAACTCAAAAACGAAGTCGATGTGCTGACCCTTACGGCGACGCCGATTCCGAGGACCCTGAATATGAGTCTGGTCGGAATCCGCGATATGTCGATTCTCGAAGAAGGTCCGTCCGACCGCCGGCCGATTCAGACATTCGTCATGGAATATAACGAAGAGATGGTTCGTGAGGCCATCAGCCGGGAAATCGTAAGGGGCGGACAGGTTTACTATGTCCATAACCGGATTAACGATATTACCAATGTGTCGGAGCGTGTGTCCGAACTGATTCCGAATGCCCGAATAGCCTATGCTCACGGTCAGATGAATGAACGGGAACTGGAAGATATCATGCATGATTTTATTGCAGGGAACATTGACGTGCTGATTTCAACCACGATTATCGAAACCGGCCTCGACATTCCGAATGTTAATACGATTATTATCGATGATTCGGACCGCTACGGTCTTGCGCAGCTTTACCAGCTTCGCGGACGCGTGGGAAGAAGCTATCGGAATGCCTATGCCTTCTTGATGTATTCGAGAAATAAAATCTTAAAAGAGGAAGCGCAGAAAAGACTGGAAGCCATTCGTGAATTCACGGAACTCGGTTCGGGATTTAAAATCAGCATGCGCGATCTGGAAATCCGCGGAGCCGGAAACATGCTCGGCGTCAAACAGCACGGACACATGGATGCCGTCGGATTCGAACTTTACTGCAAGATGTTAAACGAAGCCGTTTTGGATGCGAAGGGCGAAAAGAAGAAGGAAGAAGATTTTGAAACGGTAGCCGATTTGGACATCAATGCCTACCTTCCTTCGGATTATATCGTAAACGAACCGCAGAAACTCGAAATGTATCATAAGATTGCTTCCATTGAGGGCAAGACGGATTACGAAGAATTCCGGGACGAACTAAAAGACCGTTTCGGAGAACTTCCGAAAGCCGCGGAAAACCTGCTTTCGGTGGCACTTCTCCGTGCCAGGGCCAAAGCACTTTACGTAACGGAAATAAAAGGCGGATACGGAACCTTAAAAATCACGCTTTTAAAGGATGCGCCGGTGAATGTTTCCAAAGTGCCGGGATTTTTATCCTCGTTTGACGGGAAAATGAAATATGTTTCCGGAAACAATCCCGGATTTGTCTATACCTATCCGGTCGAGGGAATCGCGGAAATCGACGAAATTACGCTGATGAATGCGGCAGAGAATATTGTGGATGCCCTGCAGGGGCTGTATATATAGGGGACCCCTCCTCCGGGTGACAGGCACTTTTGTGCCAAAAGTGCCTGTCACCTTTACCTCGCAAACAAGAAAAAAACCGGAAACGAGTTCCGGTCTTTTTCCTGTTTGGGTATATTGTCATGATGAACTGGCTTTATTAACGGCAGCAGAAGTACTGATTACCAATGTGATCATATACTGACGAGCCCTGTACGAACTGAGCCTGGAATACCAGCGTATCCGGTCCCAAAGCTCCTTCGGTTAAGAGTTCTTCCGCCCACTGATAAACCTGGGGAGGCATCGTCTGTCTTGATTCCACACGCATGATGGTATGAATATCATACTGTCCGGGCGAATAAAGAACATCCGCAATCGTCTGGGCACCGCTGTAATGGGAATTTAAGCGGTGTAAAATAACGCTTCCCGCGAGTTTGTGTACACGCTCGATGGTTGCGGGATCGTTTGCGCTCCAGGAGAAGAATACACCTTCTTCCGCAAACATCATCTGTGCTAAAAGTTCAACATTTTCCATGCTGTAAGCGGCCTGGGACGGAGTGATGACATCCGAAGTCCTCATCGGAGCAGTGCTGCTTCCACCGGAAACAATCGGTGTAAGAATCGGACGATCCGGTCTTTTGGTCAGTGTATTTGTTGCTATGGTATTTTCATTTCCGAGAATCTGGGAAGCCACAACATCATTTGCTTCCGTAATAATTCTTCTCTGCTGATAATTTGCACCTACAATTACCGATGTAGCTAAAACGGATGCGGTAAGTACCGCTGCAGCCGCAATGGCTTCTTTTCTGTGCATCGAGAAAGCGCAAATTGCTTTTTTGGAAAAATCGTCACTGTAAACTTTTACGAAGTTAACGAATGCTTCCTTTGAAATTTTAAGTTCTTTGGCTGCGTTATTCCAAAAAACTCTTTTTTCTGCTAACATTTTTTCCTCACATCTTCTTTCCGGGAACCGGTAGTACTTTTCGTTCCCTTTCATACCGATTAGTGCGACATTTGGTTACAGAATTCCCCCAAATATTTCATGAGTTTCAATCATTATAACAATATCGAAAGAAAAAAGCAACACAATTTTAACAAAATGTAATAATTTTGTAACAATTTGGAAAATGTTGTATGTCAAAAATCCTTAAAATACAAGATGTGGTGGAAAATAATGGAAAAAAATTTATTTGTAAACACGCGCAAGGTGGTTTATAATGTGGAATGTATTGTAATATTTGTCCGGCAGGGGTCCTTCGGGGCGGTGTCAAAAACCGGGTATAATTTTTAATAAGGAAAAGATGAGGGTTCGGTATGGAAAAGCTTGTTTCAATCCGTGACATTTTCAAAAACAGGGAAGAGTATTTAAATAAGGAAATTTCCGTCGGTGGCTGGGTACGTTCGAATCGTGATTCGAAATCGTTCGGCTTTGTCGTAATCAACGACGGAACATTTTTCGAGCCGCTTCAGGTGGTATATCATGACAGTCTTTCGAATTTTGCCGATATCACGAAAATCAATGTCGGCGCGGCTTTAATTGTAAAAGGAACGCTGGTTTCCACGCCGGAAGCCAAGCAGCCTTTTGAAATTCAGGCTTCGGAAGTTGTAATCGAAGGCGATTCCGCACCGGATTATCCGCTTCAGAAGAAGCGCCATTCCATGGAATATCTGCGTACCATCACGCATCTGCGCCCGAGAACCAATACGTTCGAAGCGGTTTTCCGCGTAAGATCGCTTATCGCGTACGCCATTCATAAATTTTTCCAGGAGAGGGATTTCGTATATGTACATACTCCCCTGATTACGGGCAGCGACTGTGAGGGCGCCGGCGAGATGTTTACGGTGACCACGCTCGATCTGGCAAACGTGCCGATGACCGAAGACGGCAAAGTGGATTATTCCAAAGACTTCTTTAATAAGAACACGAACCTGACGGTTTCCGGTCAGTTAAACGGCGAAACCTACGCCATGGCATTCAAAAATATCTATACGTTCGGACCGACATTCCGCGCAGAGAATTCGAATACCACCAGACATGCCGCGGAATTCTGGATGATTGAGCCGGAGATGGCTTTTGCGGATCTGGAAGACGATATGATGATTGCCGAGAGCATGATTAAGTATATTATCCGCTATGTTCTCGAGAATGCACCCGAAGAAATGGCGTTCTTTAATAACTTTATCGACAAGGGCTTAATCGAGAGATTAAATCATGTGGTAAATTCCGAATTCGGCCGCGTGACCTACACCGAAGCCATTGAAATTCTGGAGAAAAACAACGATAAATTTGAATACAAGGTATCCTGGGGATGCGATCTTCAGACCGAGCACGAGCGTTATTTAACCGAGGAAGTGTTCAAACGTCCCGTTTTTGTAACCGATTATCCGAAGGAAATCAAAGCTTTCTATATGAAACTGAACGAGGACGGAAAAACCGTTGCGGCGATGGACTGCCTCGTTCCCGGAATCGGAGAAATCATCGGCGGATCCCAGCGTGAGGATGATTATGACAAACTTCTTGCGAGAATGGAAGAACTCGGACTGAAGAAAGAAGATTACGATTTCTATCTGGATCTTCGCAAGTACGGTTCCGCACGTCATGCGGGATTCGGTCTCGGATTCGAAAGATGCGTTATGTATTTAACCGGAATGGGCAACATCCGTGACGTCATTCCGTTCCCGAGAACCGTAAATAACTGTGATCTGTAGAGAGGATAAAAATATGGACAGATGCTATTTCCCCAAGGGTTATGAAAGCCCGCAGAGTATTAAGGAAACCGAAAAAGCGATTAAAGAGGTCAAGGACTATTTCGAAAGAGCTTTAGCCGATGCCCTGAATTTAAGCCGTGTATCGGCGCCTTTATTCGTAACTCCCGAAAGCGGACTGAACGATAACTTAAACGGTGTGGAAAGACCCGTTAAATTCGGCATTAAAGAGCAGGACGAAAAGGAAGTGGAAATCGTTCACTCCCTTGCCAAATGGAAAAGACAGGCACTTCGCAATTACGGCTTCCGCAAGGGCGAAGGTCTTTATACCGATATGACCGCCATCCGCAGGGATGAAGATACGGACAATCTTCACAGCATCTATGTGGATCAGTGGGACTGGGAAAAGATTATCGACAAGTCCGAAAGAAATATAGACACGTTAAAAGAAACGGTATTCCGTATTTATATGGCCATTAAGCAGACCGAATATTATATGTGCGGAAAGTATCATTTTATGGATCCGTTCCTTCCGGCGGAGATTTCCTTTGTTACCACACAGGAACTCGAAGACCGCTGGCCGGATAAGACACCGAAGGAAAGAGAGAATTTAATTACCAGGGAAAAGGGTGCCGTATTTCTTATGCAGATCGGCGGACCGCTTCGAAGCGGCGAGCGTCATGACGGACGTGCACCGGACTATGATGACTGGAAATTAAACGGAGATATTCTGGTATTTTATCCGATTCTCGGAATCTCCTTGGAACTTTCTTCCATGGGAATCCGTGTGGATGAGGATTCACTTGCCGAGCAGTTAAAAATCGCCGGCTGCGAGGAGAGAGCGGAGCTTCCGTTCCAGAAAGCCATCCTGGAAAAGAAAATGCCTTATACCATCGGAGGCGGAATCGGACAGTCGAGAATCTGCATGTTCTTCCTGCAAAGAGCCCATATCGGAGAGGTTCAGTCCTCCATCTGGCCGAAGGAAGTTTATGATCTGGCTTACGAACACAATGTAAATATACTGTAAGGATTTTTAATGAAAAAAATAGGGAGAATTCTGGTTCCGCTTGTGTCCGTCCTTCTCATCGTAGGACTGGACCAGCTGGTTAAGTATCTGACAATTCAATATCTCTCGGACGGCCGTGAAGTGAAAATTCTCGGAGATGCGCTGGTTTTAACGTATGTTCAGAACCGGGGCATGGCATGGGGACTTTTCCAGAACGGTCAGGTTGTCTTTGTCATACTGACACCGATTGCCATTGCGGCGGTGATTTTTCTGTATGTCAGAACCCCATGGGAAATCGAATACAGACCGATTCGTATTGCGGAGGTCATGCTGGTAGGCGGCGCGCTCGGCAACTTAATTGACCGTATTTTCCGCTATGATCCGGTGGACGGAAGTCTTTTCCACGGATACGTTGTGGACATGATTTATATTAAGGCCATTCATTTTCCGGTCTTTAACGTGGCGGATATTTTCGTGACGCTTTCCTTTGTTGCGATGATGCTGCTTTTGCTCTTCGTTTATAACGATGAGGAATTTAACAAATGCTTCGGCAACTTCCCGCAAAAGAAAAAAGTGACGGAAGGCGGGGAAGAAGAGGCCGGAGAGAGCGAAGACGAATCGGAAGAACCGGAGAAAACCGAAGAAAGCGAAGAACTGCCGGACGACACAGCTGCAGACGGACAGGAGATAAACCATGAAAATAATTGACGCACATACACATATCTTTCCGACAAAAATCGCATTCAAGGCGTCGGAGTCCATCGGTAATTTCTACGGGATTCCGATGCATTCCGATGCATCGCCGGAAAGCCTCGTAAGGCTGGAAGAAGAACTCGGAAGCGAAAGGGCACTGGTATGCTCGTCGGCGCTTTCACCGGCCCAGGTTCAGAGCATCAATAATTTCATCGCATCCGAATGCGAAAAACATCCGACATTTTTAGGCCTTGCGGCGATGCACAAGGATTACGAAGCTTATGAGGAAGAACTCGACCGCGCGCTGTCGCTTGGACTTCGCGGCGTAAAATTCCATCATGACATGCAGGGGTTCTGTATCGATGATGAGAAATGCCTGCCGATTTACAAGGCGATGGAAAAAAGAAAAATGATTCTTTTACTTCATATGGGCGATGCCCGGTATGAATTTACCCATCCGAAAAGACTTGAGCGGATTGCGGAAATGTTTCCGGATCTTACGATTATCGGTGCTCATTTCGGCGGATACAGCCAGTGGGAAGATGCCTATCGCATGAAGAAATTTTCCAATGTCTATTATGATACATCCAGTACTCTTTTCATGTTAGAGCCGCAGATGGCAGTGCGTTTCATCGATCACTTCGGACCGGACCGGTATTTCTTCGGCTCGGATTTCCCGATGTGGAATCCGAAGCAGGAACTGGAGCGTTTCTTAAAACTCGGACTGGACGAGGAAACCAACAAGGCAATTCTTTATGATAATTTTGCGAGAGTATTCGGTCTTGAGTCGTAATCGCAAATCATCACGGGTTCATATATGGCACATTATCTTCAGTTATCAAAGGAAATCCAGCAAAGAATAACGGAAGACCGGGAGAATCACCGGTCAAATCCGTATGCCTGCAAAAACGAAGACATCATCCGGCGTGATACGAATCATGACCGGGAGCTTTTTCATCGCCCGAATTTTGTCAGGGATTCGGAGAAAATCATGAACGTGCCGTTTTACTCCCGCTATATGGATAAAACGCAGGTTTTTTCTTTAGTCCGTAATGACGATGTCTGCCGCCGCGCCCTTCATGTTCAGTTTGTGGCCCGGATCGCCCGCAACATCGGGGAACTGCTTGGGGCCAATACGGATTTAATCGAAGCGATTTCCTTAGGTCACGACATCGGACATACTCCGTTCGGTCATGCCGGTGAAAAGAAATTAAGTGAACTGTATCATGCGGAAACCGGACGGTATTTTAATCACAATATTCATTCCGCAAGAGTCCTTGATGAGATTTTTCCGCTGAATCTGTCACTGCAGACGCTCGACGGAATTATCTGTCATAACGGCGAAATGGAAGCAAAGCACTATGAGCCGGTAACCTATTCTTCCTTTGAAGAGTTTGATGCCAAAACGGAAAGATGCTATCTGGAAGAAAAGGCAATCGGAATGCTGGTTCCGAACACGTTGGAAGGCTGTATCATGCGGATTTCGGATATCATTGCCTATCTCGGAAAGGACCGTCAGGATGCAATCCGCTTGGGACTTTTGGAAGACAAACCGGTTTTTGCGGGAGACGTAATCGGAAGCACCCATTCCGAAATCATCAACAACATGGTTGTCAACATTGTGGAAAACAGTTACGGCAAAGGCTATATCTGTATGGACGAAGAATTCTTTGAGGCTCTGAGCGCCGCAAAGAAGGAGAATTATTCCAAGATTTACAAAAGCGAAAAAATGCTCGAAGTTTTTGATAAAGACCTGGATCCCATGTTTGAGAAGATGTTCGAAAGGCTTTTAAAAGAGGCAAAGGAGCGAAGCGACGAATCCACGCTTTACCGCCACCACATCCGCTATATCGAAGAACAGACCCGGTATTATGCCGATAACACTGCCGTTCGGGGCGAGGATGTTCCCGGCAACGGAAAAATCCGCAGAAAAAAAATTTACCGTGAAAACGATCCCTGCGATCTGGTTGTGGATTACATGGCGGGAATGACGGATGATTATTTTGTGGATCTGTATGAAAAGATGTTTCCGGATGAAAAAGGAAGGGTAAAATATGTCGGGTATTTTTCCGACTGAGGAAATTATTCCGGTGGTAACGAAGACCGGGGAAGAACGTTTGCAACAGTGCATTTTTTATGGTAAATTAGTATTGGTGATTCTTTGGGGCAGGGAATCTTAAAGAAAGAATATCTGATAAGCGGCAGGACCGGACTTAAAACAGATATTACAGCATATGAGGGTAAGGGTTACATATGGATGCAAATAACGCCAGCGTGGACAGCTGGGAAGAGGTTATCTTAATATATAATTCCGCAATGAAGGAAATGGTTACGCGTCTGGAAATCTTAAGCGAGGAATTCCAGCATACGCATTCTTACAATCCAATCGAACATTTGAAATCGAGACTGAAATCGCCGGAGAGCATCGTAAAAAAACTCCGCCGGCACGGTTATGAATCCTCCATTGAGAATATGGTGAATTATGTGAAAGATATCGCGGGCGTGCGTGTAATCTGCTCGTTTACTTCCGACGTTTATAAAATCGCCGAGGCCATTTCCGCACAGAGTGATATCCAGATTCTTTCGGTAAAGGATTATATCAAAAATCCCAAGCCCAGCGGATATCAGAGTTATCACATGATTGCGCTTGTCCCGGTATATCTGTCCGATAAAAAAATCGATACCAAAGTGGAAATCCAGATTCGTACCATTGCCATGGATTTCTGGGCATCGTTAGAGCATAAGATTAATTACAAATTCGACGGAAATGTTCCGGAAGAAATCCGTAACCAGCTGGTGGACTGTGCCGGCCGTATCCGTGATCTGGACGATCGCATGCTCAGTTTGAATGAAGAAGTTCAGAAGGCGAATTCGCCGACTTGACAAGACAGTTCGTACGTCGTATGCTATATAGCGCTGTGCAGTTATGTGGCACCGTGCAAATCATATTTGGAGTTGTACCCAAGTGGTTGTAAGGGACCGCACTCGAAATGCGGCAGGCCGCGCAAGTGGCGCGAGGGTTCGAATCCCTCCAACTCCGTTTTAAAGGGCTCATCAAGGGGATGAGCCTTTTTCTGCTGTTTCAAAACCTTTAATTCTTTTCACATATATGGTAATATTGAAAGGTGTGAAAAGGGTTTATGCCGCCTGTAAAAAAAGGGTCCGGCAGTTTGGTGTAAAAAACGGGGGGATTACATGGATACCATAAAAAAATACAGGGCGGAAGTCTTCCGCGCGACAGAAAAATATGCTCTCGGAGAGAGTCCTTTCTATAATCCGGATCAACAAAAGTTTTCATGGGTGGATATAATTAAGGGCAGGTTCTATACTCTTAAGGGGAATGAGAAAACCTGCTTTGATTTCGGTAAGCCGCTTGGTGCAGCCGTTCCCGTAAAAGGCAGAGATGCTTATGTTCTTGCTGCAATGGACGGACTTTATGTTTATGAAAACGGCAGGGCGGAACTCTTATATGATCTGACCAAAACATTCAAGCCCTACATCCGCTGCAACGATGCGAAGGCAGACAGCCGCGGCCGGATTTATTTCGGCTCCTCGGTTGCGGATGACGTTCATGAAGCCGAAGGGGATTTATACTGCTACGATAACGGAAATGTCCGGATTTTGCAGCCGAATACCTTAATCGCAAACGGTATGGCATGGAATGCCGATCAAAAGCATTTCTATTTTTCCGATTCACTTGAGCATGCGGTATTTGAATATGACTACGAGGAAGAAACGGGAAACATCTTAAACCGGCGCGTTCTGTTTACGGTTGAAAACGGTGTTCCGGACGGCATGTGTATTGACAAAAATGACAATCTCTGGGTGGCAGTCTGGGGAGGACGGCGCATCGAAAAGAGAAGTTCCGCAAGCGGAGAGCTGCTTGCACTCATAGATGTGCCGGCGCAGAATGTGACCTCCTGCTGTTTTAAGGAGGACGGAAAGACACTCTTTATCACAACATCGGGGGAAGGTCAGAGCGGAGAATTCGACGGATGCCTGTTCTTATGCGATACGGAAGGACAGACGTAAGATGATTCGTAATAGTAAACGGTTTTACGGCCGGAAGAATATAAAACAAGGATGACAAAAGTCAGGGGGAAAGATTAAATGAAAAAAATGTATGAAGTCAACAAATGCCCGAACTGCTCGGGAAGGCTGGAAAAATCGGAAGACGGAAGGAAACTCGTCTGTCCTTTTTGCAGTTCCGAATTTGAGCCGGAGGATGAGATTTCGGAAGAACCGAAGAAAGAAGAGGTAAAAGAAGAACCTTCCGAGAAAGAAGAACCGGCCGAAAAGAAGGAAGAGAAAACGAAAAAAGAAGAAAAAGAAGAGGGCGGCAAAGCGACTTCGGACTGGGGAAACGACGCGTGGTTTGAGGCGCGGATTCCGACCAGGAAAGTGATAAAAGGAAGCAGTTCCAGACAGGTGATTGAGTGCTTTGTGAAGTGTGTGGGCGAACTGAAGACTTCCGAAAAGATTTTAAAATATATAAAGACCGATTTGAAAAAGGGAACCGGCGTTGCGATGCCGGGAATGAACGATGATAAATTAAACGCATTTGTAAAACGCGTCAGGGAATATCTGGATGCGGATGAAAAACCGCTGATTTACGGAAACATCGCACTTTTATCAAACGGTAAAAAGGGAATTCTGGTTACGGATAAAAGAATGGTAATCGGACGTTCCAAGGTAACAAACGTACCGCATGGGGAACTCGATTCCGTCTGTTTTGACACGGGCGATGATATTCCGTTCATTCTCTTAAACGGAAACGACGCAACAAAAATGGAAAGCATTATCAGTGCGGATTACAATCTTATGGGAGCGATGATTGCTCTTTGCTGTGCTCTTTCTTTTGAGCAGAATCCGGGCAGGGAGAAAATCGTCCTGACAGAGAAAAAGGATGATTAAGCCGGATCTTCAATTTGCACAGTTTAAAAGAGTACTGGATTACTATTCGGCAGACCCCTCTTTTCGAAAGAAAATGCACGAAGATGCCGTGCTTACCCTTTCGGAACTCGGATTTGACTCACTTGATGCAGACGATTGTCTTAAGGGGATTGAAGCCTTTTTAAGAGGCAGGGGTTTTTCCTCATGGGGAAATCCGTACCTGGACCGGTATATCGAATGGGAAAAGGAAGTTTTGGAAAGTACGGAGCGGAATTTCGGAACCGATCGTTTCCGCAATCCGGAAATTTCCCGGTATTTAACCGTGAGCATGAACCGGTGCCGTACCGAATCCATGCTGCTTCGCATGCACAGCAATGCACGTCTTTTTCCGATTGCAATTGAACTGGGGGTCGGCTGCCGGTGCCGATGCCCTTTTTGCGCCTTTGAAGCCGGAGAGTGGAAGGAAAACTTCGAATACACACCCGAAAATGCCGCTTTGTGGAGGGATATTTTACGTGTATTGTTAAGAGATCTCGGACCGGTTGCAAAAGAAGGTACCGCATATTTCGCAACGGAGCCGTTTGATAATCCGGATTATGAGAAATTTCTTTCCGATTACGAAGAAATCTTCGGGGGAATTCCGCAGACCACGACGGCGCTTGCGGATCGTAATCCCGAAAGAACCAGACGGTTTATTGAGTGGGTTGGAAAAGAACGGTTAATGCGTGAAGAGAAGATTCGTTTTTCCGTCAGAACGCTGAATCAGTTTAAGAGGATTATATCCGAATTCTCACCGGAAGAACTTGAATTCATCGAGCTGATTGCGAACAATCCGGAGTCCGTCAACATGTATTCCGATTCCGGAAGAGCCGCGAAAAAGCCGGCAGAAAGATTCGCACTGAATTCCGAACAGGAATCCGGAATGAAAACCTGCGACGGCGGGAATGATACGAAGATGCGTAAAGTTACGGCGAAATATTCGGTCTGCTGTATTTCCGGACTTTTGGTAAACATGGTGAATAAAACCATGATGTTTATCGAGCCGGAACTTCCGTGTGAAGAATTTCCGAAAGGTTACCGGATTTTGGAGGAAAGAGCGTTTTCCGACGCGGATGATTTTAGCGTTAATATGAATGAGTTATATGCGAAATATGCCATTGCTTCCCTGCCAAAAGACGATCCGGTATGCATTAACCGTTATGTCCGCGTAAGGTTTACGGACCGCTTCGTGGAACTGACGGGACCGGGTGCCGGATACCGCATAAAGAGGAATGTGTATACCGAAGAAGGAATCCGGATGTTTGAAAAGGGTGCGGGTTTTCGGGAGATTGTAAGGAAAACCGGTCTGCCGGATGAATGGGAGCAGGCATTTTACGAAAGCATGAATGAACTTTATTTCCGGGGATTTATCCGGATTATGCGTCCGTAAGGAATCAGGTGGGTGGATAAGAATTATGCCGGAGATAAATCCGATATAAAGAACGAATTGGAGATACGTAAAGTGGAAGCGGCGATAAAAGGGAAAAAGAAAAAAAAGAATACGGAAGCAAAAATGATAACGGTCATTCCTCCGGTATACTGGATGGCGTTGGCGGGAGTATTAATTATCGGCATCGCACTGATTCTCTGGGCGGTTTTCGGAAGCATTTCGAGGACTCTTACCGTTACCGGCATCTATCATCCGGGTGCGGTAAAGGAGGGAGAAATCGTTACCTTTCTGCCGCTTTCTACGGGAAAAATGATTACGGAAGGCATGGATGTCGGCGTCAATTTAAACGGATATAACCTGCAGGAATACGGACATATGAAGGGAAAAATATCCTATGTGGACCCGTACGTGACAGGCACCGACACCATGCTTGAGATTCTGGGAGACGAATCTTTAGTTCAGATGTTTTCAAAAAACGGACCGGTTGTAGCCGTAGTCTGCAAACTGGAGGAAGACAAAAATGCCGAAAACGGATATTACTGGAGCAACGAACGCGGAGGAAGCGTGAAACTGAAGGATGGAACCTATGCCGCCATGACGGTGACGTTAGAACGTGTACGTCCCATTACGCTGGGGATTCCGAAACTGAAGGAGATTATTGATCAATGATCCGGACAAAAACCGTATTCCAGATGGAGGCATCGGAGTGTGGAGCTGCCTGTCTGTCCATGATTTTAAAATATCACGGATGCCATGTTTCGATGGAAGAACTGCGTATTGCCTGTGGAGTTTCCCGGAACGGAACGAACGCAGCCACGCTGGTTGTTGCCGCCAAAAGATACGGTCTTGATGCAAAAGGATATAAAGTCACAGCCGGGGAACTGGGCCGGCTTCCCGTTCCGTGTATTCTTCACTGGAAGGGGAATCATTTTGTTGTGTTCGAAGGAATCCGGGGAAAGAAGGCGTTCATTAACGATCCGGCCGCCGGCAGAAGAAAGTTAAGTCTTGCGGAACTTGAAGCGGATTTTTCCGGAGTGGCAATCTGTTACGAAGAGAATGAGGAATTCCGGAAAAACGGTACGGATCATGCTTCGGCCGGTCTTATGGGGGAACGCATAAAGAGTGAACGGCGCGGATTTGTTTTTCTGATTCTGACGGCGCTTACACTGACGATTCCCGGTCTTTTAATTGCCGTTTTTACCCAGATTTTTATGGATAACATGTTTTCGATGGGCGACGGCGGGTGGCTTAAAATGATTATTGTCGGAATTGCACTTGTTTCCGTCAGTCAGACCGTTCTTACCTACATCCAGTCGGATGTGCTTGCCAGAATGAACCGAAAACTGACCGTTGAAACCGGCAGGGGCCTCATGGAAAAAATGCTCCGCCTTCCGCTCGCATTTTATGAGCAGAGATATGCCGGTGAACTGACACAGCGGGAAGATAACAACAGCCGTGTGAATTCCTTCCTTTCCGGATCGTTTTCCAAAGCCGTGCTCGGCATGATTCATGTATTTTTCTATCTGCTTTTAATGTTCCGTTACAGCCCGAAACTTACGGTAATCGGACTTATCGGCGTTGCGGTCAATATTCTGATTCTGGAAGTTTTCATGCGTCCGTTGGCAGATTACAGCATCAAAAAACAGCAGGATAAGAACCAGAACATGGGATATCTTTGCGCGGGCCTTTCGGTTTACAGTTCCATCAAGGCGGGAGGAACCGAGAATGAGTATGTTTCGGAACTGATGAATAAATTCGCGGATGTGACAAGAAGCGAACAGCGCTCGGAAAGCGCCCAGCAGATTATGAATGCCCTTCCGGGTACGGTATCGCGGATTTTCAATGTACTGGTCATGCTGGTGGGCAGCGTTATGGTTATAAAAGGCACCATGAGCGGTGGTAAACTTTTTGCGTTCTGTCAGCTGCTTTCTTCGTTTATGTCGCCGCTCATCGTTTTTCTTTCCCTTCAGCAGAAATACCAGAGCACCAAAGCGGACCTGGCATGCGTGGAAGATGTGCAGTGCGCGAATCCGGATCCGTGGTTCGATAACGAGAATTCCGGTGAAGAAGAAAACAAAGCACTCTCCGGATGGGTGCATGCAAAGAATATTACTTACGGATACGACCCGAATATCGATCCGGTTTTAGCGGATTTCAGCGTAAAAATCGCACCGGGCAGAAGTGTCGGCATCGTGGGGGATTCCGGCAGCGGAAAAAGCACGGCCGCAAAAATCATGGCCTCTTTGATTACGCCCTGGGACGG
>JAEEGL016175181.1_pt1 | contig 26950 bp, 20 predicted proteins | sample 9134231 | NCBI WGS metagenome assembly JAEEGL01 (sample SAMN16246548, study PRJNA631951) | gut metagenome | biome: gut microbiome; feature: rumen; material: fiber-attached | host: Bos | place: Iran: Karaj | collected 2018-10 | reverse complement strand
CGCGAGAAGATCGGCATTATGTTCGGCAACCCCGAGACCACCACGGGCGGCAACGCCCTCAAGTTCTACGCCTCCGTGCGCCTGGACGTCCGCAGGACCACCCAGCTCAAGGACGGCGACGAGGCCACCGGCAACCGCACGCGGGTCAAGGTCGTCAAGAACAAGATGGCCCCTCCGTTCAAGAAAGCCGAGTTCGACATCCTCTTCGGCGAGGGCATCTCGCACACCGCCGAGGTCTGCGACCTCGCGGTCGATCTGGACATCATCCACAAGAGCGGCTCGTGGTTCAGCTACAACGGAGAGAAACTCGCCCAGGGGCGCGACGCCGTCAAGCAGCTGCTTAAGGACAATAAAGAACTCTGCGACGAGATCGAAGCCAAGATCCGCGAGCAGATGGCACAGATCAACGACTAAAGATGGGAAAGATCATTCTTACGGGAGACCGTCCGACCGGACGCCTCCATATCGGACACTATGTAGGATCCCTCCGCAGGAGGGTCGAGCTGCAGAACAGCGGCGAATACGACAAGATTTTCATAATGATCGCCGACGCGCAGGCGCTCACCGACAATGCCGACAACCCTGAGAAGGTCAGGCAGAACATCATCGAAGTGGCTCTGGACTATCTCTCGGCCGGTCTCGACCCCGAGAAGTCCACGCTCTTCATCCAGTCCCAGGTGAGCGAGCTCACCGAGCTCACATTCTTCTATATGAACCTCGTGACCGTCCAGCGCCTCCAGCGCAACCCTACGGTCAAGCAGGAGATCCTTATGCGCGGTTTCTCCGACAACGGCGAGGACAATAAAGCCGGCACCCCCGTCGGCTTCTTCTGCTACCCCATCAGCCAGGCCGCCGACATTACCGCCTTCAAGGCCACAACGGTGCCCGTTGGCGAGGACCAGGCCCCGATGCTCGAGCAGACCCGCGAGATCGTCCACAAGTTCAACACCGTGTACGGTCCCACGCTGGTCATGCCCGACATCCTCCTGCCCGACAATGCCGCTTGCATGCGCCTGCCCGGCACCGACGGCAAGGCCAAGATGAGCAAGTCCCTGGGCAACTGCATCTACCTCTCCGACAGCGCCGAAGAGGTCAAGGCCAAGGTCCGCAGCATGTACACCGATCCCGGACACCTCCAGGTCAGCGATCCCGGCAAGGTCGAGGGCAACACCGTGTTCACCTATCTCGACGCCTTCTGCAAGCCCGAGCATTTCGACAAGTTCGCGTCCTGCTTCGTGGGCAGGAAGTCCAGTTTCGAGTTCCACAACCTCGACGAGGTCAAGGACCAGTACAGGCGCGGTGGCCTCGGCGACGTGATGATCAAGAATTTCCTCAACGAGGTGCTCAACGACACCCTGGAGCCCATCAGGCAGCGCAGGAAGGAGCTCGAGCAGAACATTCCTTATGTCTATGAAGTGCTGCGCAAAGGCAGCGAGGTCGCGCGCGCGGCAGCGGCCGAGACCCTCGCGGACGTCAAGCGCAGCATGCGCATCAACTACTTCGACCCCGGCGTCCTTGATGCCCTGATCGAGGAACAGAAAGCCAAATACACACTATGACGGTCTCAGAACTACTCGACAGGCAACGCTCTTTCTACGAGTCCGGCAACACCCTGGACACACGCAGCAGGAGGGCGATGCTACAGATCCTTACCAATACGCTCAAGGAAAAGGCCGGGGACAACCCCGAAGCAGGCGTAATCTTAAACGCCATCGCCGACGTCCGCAAGCATCTCTACAAATGGACCGGAACAGGCAGGCTGCGCCTGCTCCTTTCGCTCTTCGCCCGTCCGGGCAAAGGCGGCCCCATCCCTTACGGCTGTGCCCTGGTCGACGCCTCAGGATCAGGAGACTCCCTGTCGTCCATATTGCTTCCGCTTGTCAGCGCCCTCGCCGCCGGAAATACCGCCGTGGTCCTCATCCCGGACTCCCCTGCCGGCAGGCTCGCGGGCAGTATCATCGACGACACGTTCACCGACGACTTCGTCGCGACGGTCCCTGTATACGACGTCGCGGCCGAAGACCTGGACAGCCTGGACTTCAGCCTGGTCCACGTCTGCGGCAGCGGTATGCCTTCAAGCGGGCACGAAGGCTTCCTCGCCTTCTCCAGCCTTTCTGAGTAATAGATACTTGAAACAGAAAGACCCTCCGGAGAGTATCCGGAGGGTCTTGTGGTGCTGGCAGGAGTTGAACCGGCGACACATGGATTTTCAGTCCATTGCTCTACCACCTGAGCTACAGCACCGTTTGGTTTTGGGATTGCAAAGATAGACAAAAAATGTGACCCTGCAAATTTTTCTTTCAAATTATTGGTTTCCGTTGGATGTTATCTCATTTTTTACTAAACTTGCATTGATTAACACGATTATTAACTCATTCTAATATCTACACAAACATGAAAAAGTACATTGCATTCTTCCTTTGCGGAGCCATGATCCTCTCCGGATGCTCCTCCATGTCCAAGATGGCACAGGACGCGCTCATCGGCACTGGAGCCGGTGCAGCAGTCGGCGCAGGTGTCGGCGCACTGATCGGTAAGGACGGCAAGGCCGCCGCCATCGGCGCAGCCGTAGGTTCCGCCGTCGGTGCCACCGCAGGTGCCATCATCGGTAAGAAGATGGACCAGAAGGCCGCCGAGCTCGCAGCCCTCGAGGCAGCCACCGTCGAGACCGTCGAGGACGCCAACGGCCTCGAGGCCATCAAGGTCACCTTCGACAGCGGTATCCTCTTCGCCCTCAACAGGGCTGACCTTAATGCCGCCTCCAAGACCAATCTCGCCAAGTTCGCCGCCCAGATGGCCGACCTTCCCGAGACCGACATCACCATCTACGGCCACACCGACAACACCGGTAGCGATGCAGTCAACGAGCGCCTCTCCAAGCAGCGCGCACAGTCCGTTCTCGACTACCTCAAGTCCTGTGGTATCGCCGAGGGCAGAATGACCTCCGAGGGTATGTCCTACCACATGCCGGTCGCTTCCAACGAGACCGCCGAGGGCCGCGCCCAGAACCGTCGCGTCGAGGTCTACATCTCCGCCAACGAGAACATGATCAAGCAGGCCGAGGCCGAGGCCAAGGGCAACTGATCTTTCCAAAAACCGCATCATAAAAAGACGACCAGTCCTACTGGTCGTCTTTTTTGCTTTCCAAAACGCATTTCCCCATCGGAAATCAAGGGGTGGCTACATTTTAAGGGGTGGCTACATTGTCACTGCCTGAGCCGGGCAGCAGGCGCCCTCCCTCCCAGCCGGCTCTCGTCGATGTGGGGCTCTTTGTCTGCAGTCTGGGCCGCAGAATCAATGGCCCAGACACAAAGGGGGAGGGTCAGGAGGATGACGATGAGGCGTTTAATAGTCCGGAAGGATTTGAGGGTGAATGCGTTTCTCCTCAAATATAGAACAAATCCGGGACTAAAGCAAGAGCATTGATTAGATAGTTTTTTTTGTCAAACAGTTTTTTGGTATATTCGCGTTAGGATGGACGAGGATAAATACATAAAGGTCATCCTGCCGCTGAAGCTGGCTTGGGAGCCGTGCTACCGGATCTCGGAGGAGGTCCGGAAGGGGATGCGCGTGAACGTAACGTTCTCCGGCAGGAAGTATACCGGAGTGGTCAGCGAGACCGGCGTCGAGCCGGATGTGGACCGCAGCAGGATCCTAGCCGTCAACGCAGTGGAGCGGCATATGGACCCGATCGGGGAGAAGGAGCTGGAGCTGTGGCGCTTCATCTCGGATTACTACCTTTGCACCATCGGAGAGGTCTATAAGATGGCTTATCCCGCCTCCAAGACTGCCGGCGAGGAGGTCCGCGCCAGGGCCGAGGAACGGCGGGAACTGATGAAAGCGCGCACGGAGGAGCTCTACCGCAAGCGTATCCTCGCACTGGAGGAGCGCCTCGCAAAGAAGGAGGCGGCGCTTGCCGGACGGCATAACGCCAAGGTTACCGCGGAGCTGGAAGCCGGAAGGGACAGGATCCTGGCGGAACTCAAGGAAGTCCGTGAGAAACTGGAGACGATGGGTATGCCGGCAGGAGCCGGGGGCGGCAATGAAGGGAAAGCGCCCGGTGAGGTAGAGAAAGTGTTCTCGAAAGGGAAAACGGTGCTGGTGCAGGGAGGGGCATCAAGGATAGGCATACTCGTGGATGCAGCGCGTTCGACATTGGCAGAAGGACGGAACGTATTGATGCTCGTTCCGGAGATCGCGTTGAGCAAGAAGCTGCAGGCAACGCTGTACGAAGCCTTCGGGGATGCCGTACTGGTATTCCATTCGGCCGAATCGGCCGGCAATCGCCGTGAGGTCGCCACCATCCTCCGCTGCAACGACAGGCCGAGGCTGGTCCTGGGGACACGCTCGGCACTGTTCCTGCCTTTCAAGGACCTGGGGCTCGTCATAGTGGAGGAAGAACACGATATCGCTTACAAGCAGGACGGGGCTCCGCGTTATGGGGCGCGCGATACGGCCGTGATGCTGGGCAGCATACACGGAGCCAGGGTGATCCTGTCCTCCCCCACTCCATCGCTGGAGTCCCTGTACAACTGCATTTCCGGGAGGTATTCCCTGGTACGCACGCCTCTGGAAGAGGGCGCGATGGAGATCGTGGACACCTCGGTCGAAGCCAGGAAACACGGTATGGTCGGAGACCTCTCACGGGTACTGATAGCCAGGATCAAAGAAACCCTGGAAGATGGTGGCAAAGTCCTGATCCTAAGGCCATGGGGGCCGATGGACGACATCAGGGAGCAGTTGGAGGGCATCTTCCCTGACAAATCGGAAGGGATAGGATATGCGACAGTCCACGACGCACGCAGGAAGGACATATCGGACATCTCGCTGCTGGCAATCCTCAACTCCGACATACTTTTGGACAAACACGATTTCAGGGCGGATGAGAAGGCGATGCAGACCCTGGAGCAGTTCAGGGGCAGGCTGCCCGGGCACATGCTGGTACAGACACGCCAGGGGCAGCATCCGGTTTATCTCCAGGGTGACGACTATGCGTTCCGCCTGCTGGAAGAGCGCAAGGCATTCCATTTCCCGCCGTATACGAGGATGGTGGACGTCATAGTCAGGGACTCCAACGCCGGACGGCTCGCGAAGCTGTCGGGGCTGCTGGCGGCCGCCTTGAGGGACTTCGTCCCCGACGGCCCGTTCGCCCCGTTCCGCGGCCGCGAGCCCGAGCAGGACGTACGCGTGGTCCGCATCATGCTCCCGAAGGACAGGAACCTTCCTGCTGCAAAAAGAAAAATCGCCGGTATCATCGGCGATTTCGAACAGTCTTGCAAGTACACCGGGCACGTCACCCTGGACGTGGATCCGGTTTAGAGGATCACTTCGGATTCTTCTTCATCCTCCCCTGCTCCCTTCACCAGTTCATAGTATCCGGGGATGACGCGTCCTGCGCTCTTGTGGAGGTCGCGTCTGTCAGCGGTCATACTGATCACCCTGCCGTCGGGAGTGATGGAGATGTATGCATCACGGAACTGCATGTTCACGTCCTGTCCCTTGGCATCCGCGCTGAAACGGTAGTCGTAATAGGCAATGTCATCCAGGATTCCGGCGATCGCCGATTCGAGGCTGTCAAGGCCATTGAGTATGAGCAGGTCCTTGCGATAGCTCTCGGACTTGATCTCCGCGTTCCTCCTCTTGCCCTCAGTCATATATTTAATCAGGAGCTCGCTGTCCGCGTCCCTTTTGGTCATGAAGACTTTCTTGCGACGTTCCAGCTCGGTCCTGAAAGTAGTAGAGTCGATTTTCTCCACCTTATTGATACTGACATCGGAGAACTGCCTGTCCATATTGCCGAGGATCTCGCCCTTGATGGCTTCGTGGACGGGATCGACAGTCTTCCCGCCGCACGAGGCGAGCAGGAGCAGGGATGCTGCGAAAACGAGAAACTTGTGCATAAGTGTCTGATTATCTGATAAGCAAAAAGACCCGCTGTCTCCAGCAGGTCTCTGTGTACTGGGTAGGAGAATCGAACTCCTATTGCAAGATTGAGAATCTTGAGTACTAACCGTTATACGAACCCAGCATATCGTTTGGGAATGCAAAGATAGGCAAAAAAATCTTTCCTCCAAATTTTTTCTGCAAGCCTTAGCCATTATTTTTCCTCCGAGGCTGAAAAATCCGTATATTTGCATTCCAAACTTTAGAGTCCATGTCACTTATCAAATCCATTTCGGGCATCCGCGGCACCATCGGCGGACCCGTGGGCGAAGGCCTCACACCTATTGATATCGTCAAATTCACATACGCCTATTGCGCCAAATTGCGCGAGCGCAGGCCCCATCCCGACGGGAGCCGCTACAAAGTCGTCGTAGGCAAGGACGCACGCATCAGCGGCGAAATGGTGGAACAGCTCGTCTGCGGCACCCTTGCGGCCTGCGGCATCGACGTGGTCAAGGCCGGTTACGCCTCGACTCCTACCACCGAAATGGCGGTGGTGTTCGCCAAGGCTGACGGTGGCATCATCCTCACCGCCTCGCACAATCCTCGCCAGTGGAACGCCCTCAAACTTCTCAACGAGAAGGGAGAGTTCCTCAACGCTGCCGAGGGCCAGGCGATCCTCGACTGCGCGGAGAGCGGAGAGTTCGATTTCGCTCCCGTCGACGAGCTGGGACACATTACCGAACACGATTTTACCGACGAGCACATCCAGGCCGTCATAGACCTCAAGGCTGTAGACGAGGAGGCCGTCCGGGACGCCGGCTTCAAGGTCGTCCTCGACCCCGTCAACTCTGTCGGGGCCATCATAATGCCGCGCCTGCTCGAAAGGATGGGCGTCGAATGCATAATGATCAACGGCACTCCTGACGGAAATTTCGCGCACAATCCCGAGCCCCTGCCTAAGAATCTGTCAGTGCTAAGCGAGACGGTGGTCCGCGAGCACGCCGACCTTGGCATCTCCGTCGACCCCGACGTGGACCGCCTGGCATTCATCTGCGAGAACGGCGAGCCTTTCGTCGAAGAGTATACGCTTGTCAGCGTGGCTGAGTATCTCTTCGCCAAGGCCAAAAAACTCGCTGAGGTACAAGGTATTACCCTGGAAGAGGCCACGGCTCCTTACAAGCCGGTGGCGGTTTCCAACCTCTCCTCCTCACGCGCACTGCGCGATGTCGCCGAGCAGCACGGCGGCCGCTACGAGGCCGCTGCGGTCGGCGAAGTCAACGTCACCACAAAGATGCACGAGACGATGGCCCTGATAGGCGGAGAGGGCAACGGCGGAGTCATTTATCCCGCCAGCCACTACGGCCGCGACGCAATGGTCGGCGTGGGCATTTTCCTCAGCAACCTCGCCTACAAAAAGATGAAGGTCTCCGAACTTAAGAAGACCTATCCGCCCTATTTCATCGCCAAGAACAGGATCGAACTTTCCGACAAAGCCCTCATCGACCGCATCCTCTCGGAGATGAAGGAAGTCTTCAAGGACGAACGCATCAACGACATCGACGGCGTGAAGATCGACTTTGAGGCAGAGCGCCAGTGGGTGCATCTCCGCCGTTCGAACACCGAGCCCATCATCCGCATTTATGCCGAGGCTCCGACGCAGGAAGCCGCCGAGGCTCTCGCCTCCCGGGTCATCTCCATCGCCGAAAGCATCATCAAGGGCTAGGAAATGTTCTCCTTCAGGACCACAAGGCTCGAGGACCAGCTCGACAAGGCCCTCCTGGACGGGAAGGTCGGCTGCTTCTGTACCCAGAACTGCTGGGATACGGAGTCCGGCCGCTATATGTACGAGATCTTCCGCGAGAGGGGCAACCTCGTCCGCATATTCTCTCCGGATGACGCCGAGCTGAGTCCGGACACCAAGCACATTCCTTTCAGGCGCGAAGACATCGAGGGGCTCAACGCCATAGTCGTGGAGATACAGGACGTCGGCGTCCGATATTTCAATTTCACGCGCGACGTGTTCCGGCTGATGTCGGTGCTCCTCGAGATGGAGAAGTCCTCCGACGAGGACTATCCTTCAGTGCCTTCCCTGTACATCGTCGACCACGACAATCCCGCCGGAAGGGTCGTCGAAGGCACCATGCCCGTAGTCGACTACGAGCCTTGGATGCCCAAGGTGGCACACCGGCACGGGCTCACCCTGGGAGAGCTCTGCCACCTCTACTACAACGAGTTGGGAGCACGTTTCGCACTCCACATAATCTCAGCGCGCGCCACGGACATCAACCGTCTCCTGATGCCCTGGACCATCGCTCCGGCTTCGGACATCCCCGGGATGTTCACCTGCCTGATGTACAGCGGAGGGGGTCTCTGGAACGGCACCAACATCACGCCCGGAATCGGGACTGCACGGCCCTACGAGTATTTCGGCGCCCCGTTCATCGACCACGGAGCCATGGACATCCTTCCTGCCCCGGAAGGCGTCATCATACGCCCGTGTACCTTCAAGCCTGCCGCGGGAATGTACCGCGGCGAGAACTGCAACGGCTACCAGATCATCCTGGAGCCGGGTGCCGAATACCACTCGCTCCTGCATACCGTCCAACTGATCCGCTGGTTCAAGGACCGCTACTCCCAGTTCTCCTTCCGGGACGATTTCTTCGCCCGCCTGGGCGATCCGGTCATAGAGGAGTATCTCAAAGGCACCATCACTTTCGACATAGTCCAGGAGCACGTCAAGCTCGAGGAGCAGAAGTGGATCCGCAAGGCAAAGCGCTACATGCTTTACGGTGAACAGCCGTATCGCATAAAATAATTTGTTTTTTAACAGAAAATCACTACCTTTGCCGTCCGTTTAAACGAAATATTCAATTTTACTAGTAATGAAAAAAGGAATCCATCCCGAAACCTACCGACTTGTAGCTTTCAAGGATATGTCCAACGAAGATGTATTCATCACCCGCTCCTGCGTCAATACCAAGGAGACCATCGTCATCGAGGGTGTTGAGTATCCTCTTGTGAAGGTTGAGATTTCCAACACTTCTCACCCGTTCTACACCGGCAAGGTCAAGATCGTTGACACCGCCGGTCGCGTTGACCAGTTCTACCAGAGATACAAGAGCAGGAAGAAATAATCTCTCTTCCTTCGAGATAGGCAAAATAAAGTCACGGCAAGGCCGCGACTTTATTTTTTTATTGAGTATATTTGTAAAAACTGTATACGATGGACACTTCACGCAGATTACTCCTCGCGGCCATGCTGCTCCTTGGCCTTTCACTCGCCGCTCCGGCGCAGGACCGCACCTTCCCCGCCTCGGACGGGCGCATAACCTGGGTGGGCCGCACGCTGGCCCGTGACGGAGGGGTTTCCTTCGACTGGACCGCCACCTACGTCCGCATCCGCTTCGAGGGCGACTGCCTCGCACTCAAGGCTTCCGACACCCGAAAGAACTATTTCAACGTATGGATAGACCGCCCCATGTCCGCTGAGCCGGACAAGGTCGTCGCGGTCGAAGGCGATGACTGCCTGGTCATGCTGGCGGACAAGGAGGACTTCAAGGCTCGTTACGGGCGCAAGGGCCCCAAGGAGCACAGCGTGACGGTCCAGAAGCGTACAGAAGGCGACCAGGGCATAACCACGGTCAAGGAATTCATCTGCAACGGGGATCTTCTCCAGGCCGAAGGTCTGAAGGCCCGCCAGATCGAGTTCGTGGGCGATTCCTATACCTGCGGATACGGCTCGGAGAACAGCGTCTCCTCCGACCGCTTCACCCCGGAGACAGAGAGTTCCTCCAAGAGTTACGCAGCCATAGTCAGCCGCTACTTCGGCGCCGACTACGTCTCCGTGTCACATTCCGGCCAGGGGATCGTCCGCAACTATGGAGGCTCCGGCCGTGACATCAACATGGTCAACCGCTACGGACGCACGTTCGACAACGACAAGGATACGGCATGGGATGCCTCGAAGAGTGCATTCGCCCCCGACATCACAGTCATATATCTGGGTACCAACGATTTCTCCACAAATCTCCAGCCCATGTACAACGCCTTCCGGCGCAATTACCTGAACCTGCTGGGCCAGATCAAGGCCAACTACGGCGAGGACCATCCCGTCCTCTGCGTCGCATCCAAGGCTGATGACGGCCTCTTCGACTACGTCCGGGAGATCGTCCGTACCAGCGGGCTGAAGAACGTCACCTACTACGGTTTCTTCAACGGCGTCCACTACGACAACGACACTGAGCTTGGCGCCGACTGGCATCCCAACTACCTGGCGCACAAGAAGCTGGCCTACGCCATCATCCCTTACATCGCCACGGCCGCCGGATGGGGGCTCGAGGACCGCATCGTCGAATGATCAAAAGACAACATAACATGAAAACCAAGGCAAAGATCATCACCATCAGCAGCATAGTGCTCGTACTGGCGCTTGCTGCATTCGTCTTCTTCCGCTTCTACTTCGTCTTCGGCGAGGGTGTGAAGGCCGGCCAGCTCAACCAGGTAATGTACAAGGGCTACGTCTTCAAGACATACGAAGGCAGGCTCATCCAGTCCGGCTTCAAGGGCCAGAAGGGCACCAACAGCATCCAGTCCAACGAGTTCAACTTCTCGATCGTGGACAAGGCCGTGGCGGACTCCCTGATGCGCTGCAGCGGCAAGGCGGTGGAGCTCCATTACAAGGAGTATCTCGGAGCCCTGCCCTGGAGGGGCATGGAGAAATACATAGTGGACGGCATCATCTCCGTACGTGAAGTGGACAACTCCACGACGGTCATCCCGATAGCCGCCGACTCAGCGGAGATTTAGCCATGATGAGAAGGATATTCGCCGCAACCGCGGCCGCTTGCGCCCTGTCGCTCAGCCTCGGGGCGCAAACCGTTCTGGACAGGCACCCTGCCCAGGACTCCGGCAAGGATTTCACGATGAAGGACGTAACCGTCTCTCGGACAGGCTATGCCGCCTCCTTCGCCGCGCAGTGGAACGACTCGGGCAGCTATATCTTCCGCGACGGCAGCGGAGTGAAGGTGTCGAGCATATCCGGTGAGCTGAGCGACTACGAGCCCGCCGCGGACGAGGCCCGGAGGGCCGTTCCGCGCGGAGCACGCGACGTCACGCCCAGCGGACACGGAGCCTACGCCTTCACCGAGGGCCACAGCCTTTACTGCATCACCCCGCAGGGCGTGAGGCTTACCGTAGCGGAGAGCCCCAGCGACCAGATAACATTCGGACAGAGCGTCAGCCGCAACGAGTTCGGCATCGGCGAGGGCATATACTGGTCCCCTTCCGGGCGCAGGATCGCCTTCTACCGCAAGGACGAGTCGAGGGTGACCGATTTCCCCATCCTCGACATCAAGACCCGCACGGGTGAGCTCGTCACCTTCAAGTATCCCATGAACGGGATGGCATCCGAGCACGTCACGCTCGGTGTCTATGACATCGAGAAGGGCACGACGGTGTATATGAAGGTGACCGACTTCGACGACGAGAGGTATCTCACCAACATCAGCTGGAGTCCGGACGACAGGTACGTCTTCATCCAGGTCCTGGACCGCCCGCAGCATCACATGCACCTCAACATGTACGACGCGCGTACGGGAGCCTTCGTGCGCAACCTCCTGAACGAGGAGAATGAGAAATGGGTCGAGCCTTACGAGCATCTGCATTTCCTCGAGGGGACATACCAGTTCCTCTACTCCACGGACAACCGCGACGGGTACAAGAACCTCTACCTCTGCGACACGCTCGGCACGGTACGCAGGCTCGTCAACACCGACGCCGAAGTCGCCTACGTGGCCAATGACGGCCGCTACGTATACTACAACAGCGCGGAGGTGTCTCCCATAGAGAGCCATCTCTTCCGCGTCGAGGTCCGCCAGAACCGCAGGCAGGAGCTCGCCAAGGCGCGCATCGGTGCGCCGCAGCGCCTGACGACGGAACGCGGCTGGCACAGCGTCTCGCTCTCTCCCGACCGCAAGCATTTCATCGACAGCTACAGCAGCTTCAATGTCCCGCGCGTGGTCGACCTGCGTACGGCAGACGGCAAGCTCGTCCGCAATCTCTTCACCGCCGGAGACCCGCTGGATGGCTTCCGCACCGGCGAAGTCCGCCTCGGCACGGTAAAGAGCGCTGACGGCCTGTATGACAACTACTACCGCATGTTCCTCCCTGCAGGATTCGACCCTTCCAAGAAGTATCCCGTCGTGCTCTATGTATACGGAGGTCCTCATTCCCAGATGGTCACCGACACATGGCTCGGCAGCGTCAGGATGTGGGAGATGCTCATGGCACAGCGCGGATACATCGTCTACGTGCAGGACAACCGCGGTACGGAGCACCGCGGCGCGGCCTTCGAGAAGGCCATCAACCGCCAGTGCGGGCAGGCCGAGATGGCCGACCAGATGGTCGGCATCGACTGGCTGCGCACGCTCCCCTACGTCGATGCAGACCGCATCGGCGTGCACGGCTGGAGCTACGGCGGCTTCATGACCATCTCGCTTATCACCAACTATCCTGACGTGTTCAAGGTCGGCGTGGCCGGAGGTCCCGTCATCGACTGGAAATGGTACGAGGTGATGTACGGCGAGCGATATATGGACAACCCCGAAACCAATCCCGAGGGCTTCGAGAAGACTTCCCTGATCAACAAGGCCAAGGACCTGAAGGGCAAGCTCCTTATCTGCCAGGGCGCCATCGACAACACCGTCGTATGGGAGCATTCGCTGAGTTTCATCCAGGAATGCATCGAGAACAACGTCCAGGTGGACTACTTCCCCTATCCCGTATCCGAACACAATGTCGCGGGAGCCTGGAGGGAGCATCTTATGCAGAAAGTAACGAACTATTTCGACGATTATCTATGAAACGGACTTTGACACTGGCGGCCTGCGCGCTCATCTGCATTTCGGCCGCCGCACAGAAGAAGGTGCTCGACCACAGCGTCTATGACGGATGGCAGAGCACTACGGCCCCTACCCTTACCGACGACGGCCGCATCATGACCTATCTCATCACCCCCCAGCAGGGCGACTCCGAGCTGGTGATCGTGGAGACGGCCAGCGGCCGCGAACTGCGCGTGGAGCGCGGCTCCGCCGCCTCCGTCTCGCAGGACGGCCGCTGGGCGGTATTCACCATAAAGGCTCCTTACGCAGCCACCAGGCAGGCCAGGATCGACAAGAAGAAACCTGACGAGATGCCCAAGGACAGCCTCGGCATCGTGGACCTCAACACCTTCGAGCTCAAGAAGATAGCCAATGTCAGCGCCTTCAAGTCCAGCCTTGAGCGCCGCAACGTCATCGCATACCAGACAGAGTGGAAGAAGGAAGTTCCCGACACCGTGAAGCCCGCCCCCAAGGCCGAGAAGATAACGGTCGTGTTCTACCCCGGCAGCGGCCAGTCCGACACTCTCAGGAACGTCGACAAGTACGGCTTCGACCGTTTCGGCGACCGTCTGGCCGTCGTGTTCAAGAAGGACAAGAAGGATTCACTCTCAAAGGATGAGGTTGCGCTTTACAAGCTCCCGTCCATGGGCAGGAAGACCCTTTCCGAGGGCAAGAAGTTCTATTCCCTGCCCAACTTCAACGCCGACGGCGACAAGCTCGTCTTCCTCGCTTCAGCGGATTCCAACTCCACCGGCAACAAGCATTGCTCCGTCATCCTCTACGAGGAGCTCATCCAGGGCAAGGGCCGCAAAGCGACGACGGTCGAGAATGTCGAAGAGCTTATCCCTCAGGATTACAACCTTGAAAAGGGCCTTTGCGTGACGGAGAATTCCTCCCCTTCGTTCTCGAAGAACTCCTCCCGCGTCCTCCTGGGCGTGGCTGAGTGCCTCCCTCCGAAGGATACCACCATCGTGGATTTCGAGACCGCGCAGCTGGACATCTGGGCATATGACATCTACATGACCCCGCCCATCCAGAAGGCCAGGGCGTCGCAGCTCAAGTCCGCCACATACGCTTCGGTAATCAACCTCGGGGCCGACCGTCACCGCATCATCCGCATCAATCACGAACTCACCGCTACGGTAGGCTATTTCAACGGTGCTGAAGGACAGTGGGCCATCGTGCGTGACAGCAAGCCTTACCAGATCAGCTCCACCTGGGACAGCAACAGCTTCCAGGACGTGTATCTCGTCGACATGAACACCGGCGCAAGCAAGTGCCTGTTCAAGCAGCTCAACGGCACCGCCAACGTTTCCCCGGCCGGCAAATATCTCTACTGGTTCAGCGACGACGACCTCGGCTGGCATACCTACCGCATGGCCGACGGCGTGAGCCTGAACGTCACTGCGGCAGCCGGAGTGCCCTTCTATGACGACGAGGACGACCATCCGGCTCCGCCGCCGGCCGTCGACCGCCCGCACTGGCTCGACGGCGACGAGGCTTTCCTCCTTTCCGACAAATATGACATCTGGAAGATCCAGCCTGACGGCAAATATGCGGTCAACATGACCGAAGGCAAGGGCCGCGGCGCCAATCTCCAGCTCTCCTATACCAACTACGAGCGCAGCGACATCCCCGCCGCCTGGGCACGCCTCGGAGTAACCAAGACCATAGGCAAGAAGGATGAGGTGTTCCTCACAGTCTTCGACCGCACCACCAAGGAGAACGGCATCGCCACCATCTCCGCCGACAAGCCCGGACTGAAGAGCTGTTTCGCCGGCAAGTACTCCCTGAGCAGCATCTCGAAAGCCAAGGATGCCGACGTATTCGCCTATCGCAAGGGCGATTACAAGAATTCCCCCGATGTATACACGACCACCAGCCGCTGGGCTTCCGAGAAGAAATGGTCCGCCATCAATCCCCAGCAGGCCGGGTACAACTGGGCTGAGAAGCAACTCGTTCACTGGAACGCCTACGACGGCACCCCTCTCGACGGCATACTCCTGACTCCGGAAGACCTCGATCCCAACAAGAAGTACCCCATGATCATCTACTTCTATGAGAAGAATTCCGAGACCCTTTACAACTATGTCGCCCCCGCCCCGAGCCGCTCGACCGTGAACCTCACGTTCTACGCCAGCCGCGGGTACGTGGTGTTCGTCCCGGACATCGTCTACGTGGACGGCCACCCGGGCGAGAGCGCCTACAACTGCATCTGCTCGGGCGCCGAGGCCATGTGCAGGCAGTTCCCCTTCATCGACAAGGACAGGATGGCCATCCAGGGCCAGAGCTGGGGCGGTTACCAGACCGCTTATCTCGTGACGCGCACCAACATGTTCGCCGCTGCCGGAGCTGGAGCTCCGGTCGGCAACATGACCAGCGCGTACGGCGGCATCCGCTGGGAGTCCGGAATGGTCCGCGCCATGCAGTATGAGCACGGCCAGAGCCGCATTGGCAAGTCCCTTTGGGACGAAGGCGGCCTTGAACTCTATATCGAGAACTCCCCCGTCTTCCATACCGAGAACGTCACTACGCCCGTGCTTATCATGCACAACGACAACGACGGTGCAGTGCCGTGGTACCAGGGCATCGAGTTCTTCATGGCCCTCCGCCGCTTCGGGCATCCTGCCTGGCTGCTGGAGTACAACAACGAAGCCCACAACCTCGCCGAACGCCGCAATGCCAAGGACCTCTCGGTCCGCCTGCAGCAGTTCTTCGACCATTACCTGAAGGGCGAACCCATGCCGGCCTGGATGAAGACCGGCGTGCCGACGGCGCGCAAGGGAGAATATTTCGGATTTGAACTCACTGAAGATTAGCGTTTTATGAAAGAATACACCGAACAGAACAAGGAGCGTTTCTACGAAGAACTCTTTTCGCTCCTGCGTATCCCCTCCATCAGCGCCAAGGCTGAGCACAAGGAGGACATGCGGCGCTGCGCCGAGCGGCTTGCCGTCCTGCTGATGGAGGCCGGGGCGGACTTCGCCGAGGTCTCGCCGTCCGACGGGAACCCCGTCGTATACGGCGAGAAGCTCGTCGACCCGGCCCTCAGGACCGTACTGGTCTACGGCCACTACGACGTGCAGCCGGCCGAGCCGCTGGAGAAGTGGCGCACGGACCCCTTCGAGCCCGTCATACATGACGGGGCGATATGGGGTCGCGGCGCCAACGACGACAAGGGCCAGCTCTTCATGCACATCAAGGCCTTCGAGTACCTGGTACGCACCGGGCAGCTCCGCCACAACGTCAAGTTCATGTTCGAGGGAGAGGAGGAGATCGGCAGTCCCAACCTTCCCAAATGGATCAAGGCCAACAGAAAACGTCTTTCTGCCGACGTCTGCCTGGTCTCCGACACCACGATGATCTCCGAGAAGGTGCCTTCCATCAACTGCGGGATGCGCGGTCTCTCATACCTCGAGGTAAAGGTGGTCGGTCCGAACAAGGACCTCCATTCCGGCCATTACGGCGGAGCGGTCGCCAACCCCATCACCGTGCTCTGCGAGATGATCGCGACTCTCCACGATGAGGACGGACGGGTGAATGTCCCCGGATTCTACGACAAGGTCGTGGAACTCTCACGCAAGGACCGCAAGATGCTTGCGCGCGCTCCCTTCGACCTCAAGGAATACAAGGAATTCCTGGATATCAAAGATATACGTGGTGAGAAGGGCTACACGACGCTCGAGCGCACAGGCATCCGCCCGTGCCTGGACGTCTGCGGCATCTGGGGCGGATACACCGGCGAGGGCGCCAAGACGGTACTGCCGTCCGAAGCCCACGCCAAGATTTCCATGCGTCTGGTTCCCGACCAGCGGAGCGGCGAGATCACAAAGATCTTCGCCAGGCACTTCAAGTCCATCGCTCCCAAATGCGTAAAGGTCGAGGTCAAGGAGTGCGAGGGCGGCGATGGATTCCTGATCCCCATCAGTTCAGATGCCTACAAGGCCGCCGCGCGCGCCATGACCGAGGTCTACGACATCGAGCCGGTCCCCTCGCGCGGCGGCGGCAGCATCGCGGTCCTAGCCGAGGTCCAGAAGATCCTCGGCATCGACCCGCTGCTGATGGGCTTCGGCCTCGAGCGCGACACCATCCACTCCCCCAACGAGAGCTACCTCCTGAAGCAATTCTTCGCCGGGATGGAGTCCATAGCGCTCTTCTACAAGTATTATTGAAAATGAAAGCCTGCGGATCCGCAGGCTTTCATTATATCTGATTCTCAAGTTTTGACTTGGCGTAGTCCAAAGTGAGGTGGAAGGTTTTCTTCCCGGAGGACGGGGCCTCGTACATGGCGTCGTTCATGATCTGTTCGCAGATGCTGCGGAGACCACGCGCGCCGAGTTTGTTCTTGATCGAGGTGTCAACTATGAGGTCGAGTACCTCAGGGTCAATGACCAGCTTCTGGCCGTCGAGCTCGAAAATCTTCTCGTACTGCCGCAGGATGGCGTTCCTGGGCTCGGTGAGGATGCGCTTGAGGGCGTCTCGGTCCAGGGCGTCGAGATAAGTGATGACCGGCAGACGGCCTATTATCTCGGGGATGAGGCCGTAGCCGCGGAGGTCCATCGCAGATACGTACTGGAGGAGGTTGTCCCTGTCGATGCGCTGCTTCCCGGCGGCACCGAAGCCGATGACCTGGGTGTTGAGGCGCTGGGCGATGCGGCGCTCGATGCCTTCGAACGCACCGCCGCAGATGAAGAGGATGTTCTCAGTATTGACATGGACGAAATCCTGCTCAGGATGCTTGCGTCCGCCCTTCGGCGGGACGTTCACGACATTGCCCTCGAGGAGTTTGAGCATCGCCTGCTGTACGCCCTCTCCGGAGACGTCGCGGGTGATCGAAGGATTGTCGCTCTTGCGGGCGATCTTGTCGATCTCGTCGATGAAGACTATGCCGCGTTCGGCCTTCTTCACATCGTAGTCGGCCTCCTGCAGGAGACGGGTGAGGATGCTTTCGACGTCCTCGCCGACATAGCCCGCTTCGGTAAGGACCGTGGCGTCGACTATGGTGAACGGAACATCCAGCATCTTGGCTATAGTCCTGGCCATCAAGGTCTTTCCGGTACCGGTAGGACCGACCATCAGGATATTGGACTTCTCTAGCTCTACGCCGTCGTCGGGCTTCTCCACAAGGTTGTGGTTGATGCGCTTGTAGTGGTTGTATACGGCTACGGAGAGAAGTTTCTTGGCCCTGTCCTGACCGATCACGTACTGGTCGAGGAATTCCTTTATGGCCTTCGGCTTCTGGAGTTCGCCGACCTTGATCGCCGGAGCTTCCTTCTCCTGCTCGTGCTCCATCCCGGCGAGGTAATCGCCGGCCAGCTTGACGCAGTCGCTGCAGATGTAGCCGTCGATACCGCTGAGCAGCAGGCTGACCTCATCCTCTCCGCGACCGCAGAAACAACAGTGACGGCCCTGGCCGCCATTCTTCCTGGACCCGGCCATGATTATTTCTTCTTACGGGTAAGTATCGCGTCCACCATGCCGTACTCCTTAGCCTCCTGCGCACTCATCCAGAAGTCGCGGTCGGCGTCGGCGAACACCTTGTCATAAGGCTGGCCGGTGTGTTCGGCGATGATACTGACAAGCTCGGCACGGCACTTCTCGATCTCCTTGGCGGCGATGAGGATGTCGCTTGCCTGGCCCTTGGCGCCGCCGAGAGGCTGATGGATCAGCACCTTGGAGTGCGGCAGCGCGGAACGCTTGCCGGACGCGCCGGCGCACAGCAGCACGGAGCCCATCGAGGCGGCCATGCCGGTGCAGATGGTCGCCACGTCAGGCTCGACCAGCTGCATGGTGTCGTATATGCCCAGGCCGCTGCTCACCTGGCCGCCCGGAGTATTGAGGTACAGGGAAATGTCAGCGGTAGGGTCTGTAGACGCCAGGAAGAGCAGCTGGGCCTGGATGATGTTTGCCACGTCATCGTCGATGGGCACGCCAAGGAAAATGATGCGGTCCATCATCAGACGGCTGAAAACATCCATGGAGGCGACATTGAGCTTGCGCTCCTCGATGATGGTGGGGTTGATGTACGAATCGTAAGCCGACTCGAAACGGTGCAGTGTCATGGAGCTGATTCCGTGCTCCAGCCTGGCATATTTGTCGAATTCTTTCATATCTGTTTATCTGAACTTTCAAAGTTAGCACTTTTTTCTCCATTCTCCAACCGCCTCCCCTACCCGTCTTCCGCAAACCAGCTCCCCGCTGCCGCCCCTCCATGTCTATATACGTCCGTCCCGGATCAATCTTTCCGCGACGCACAAAAAAGGACCGTCATTTTGTCATCGCGGCCGAAAAAGTTGCATTCTCAACTCATTCCCTTCCGCGACGCCGAAAAAACAAGTTCTACTTGCGCGTCGCGGTCTCGCGCGGTCAATAGGGATACCGTAATGCCAGACAACGAATCAATTGTTTCTCCGTGACAGTCTTGGAAGGATACTTGTCCTGCCTCCGGACCTGCATGGACTTCATGTCCTGCCAGATGCGATTTGCCAGACCGTTACGGGAAGAGAGGGACAACCCGTATATCGAAACGGGTGACCGCGAGCATCCATAAATACTTGGCAAATAGTGTTTATCTATCAGTGAGCATAATTCAGTGTCCGTCATACGGCGTTTTTCCACTCGCCCCAACTCATTGTTTTTCATCCTCTTGATATCATCCAGAGAGCCAGCGCCCTCTACCAGCTCCAATGTAATGACCGGAGAAGACGACTTCTCTTCTCGCTGTTCCTGCTCCCATCTCGCATCTGAGACGCGATTCATCTGATATAGGAAATTACGCGGAGACATATATACCTCTTCCACATACTTGACATCGACTATATCCTCCCTGAGCAACAGGCCGGAACTGTCCATCCTGTAAGTTCCAGGTATGACGACATGGGACGGCAGATATTTGTATCTGCCGGACTCCGGCAATAACTGCGTAGTCGTGTATTTCCCCAACTCCTTCTGATAGATAACATTAGCCGAACAATGCCGATAGCCGAACGGGGTAGATGTAATTCCGTGATGCAGGCCCTGCCGCATGATGTAACTCAGACATGACTGGATATGGTACAGGCCGTCCAACTCGAGATGGAGATAATCTTTAAGGCCGAGCCTGCCACGTCTGCCATACTTGGCATTGAAATAACGCGAATAGGAATACCGGTACTTACCCAGAACGTCGGAATACCGGTCTGTCTGCAAGCCGAAATGAACGTGGGAAGTCATGAACCCGTCAGCGAGGTGACGGCTTTCCGTCTCCAGCACGGCAGACGCATAACAGTTGAAACCGTGGACGAAGTCTTCATCGTCCCTGAACATCACCTCGTCATGTGAGGTGATACAACAATGATAAGTCTTTCGCATAGCGCATCCTCTTTTCTTACAACCTCTGCATCCAAACACGGAAGCATGCAGCTACGATAGTTCAAGTACTGCGAATCTATGCTTTTCATAGCAAAATAGCAAATTGTCTTTCCGCGACGCCGAAAAAACAATTGCAGTTTTGGCGTCGTGGCACTATTTCCAGGGATTGGGGGCTATTTATAGACGCGATGCATAAATATCGTTCCTGATTTCAGCGTCGCGGAAAAACGGCGGGGATGAAGACGTAAGGGAGAGGGAGAGAGAGAAGAACTGGAGTGGAAAGGGAAAAGAAAAGCCGGGCGAGCGGTGGGCTCACCCGGCTTCCAGACGGTCCCGGAGAACTATTTCAACTCGCGGAATTTCTCGACGGAGATGGACTTCTTGTCGAAGGAAATGATGTCCTTGACGGCGGCGATGATCTTCTGCTCGGCGACCTGCTCGGAGAGGCGCTCGACCTGCTGGCGGTCGGTGAGCATCTTCTGGGCGGCTTCGTCGATGAAGTTGGCGGGGACATTGCCCATGCCGTACATCGCGTACTGGTAGGCGACATAGCCGTGAGCGGCCTCGCTGAGGTCGTTGCGGTCGATCTTGAGGTCAAGTTTCTTCATCATGTACTCGCTGACGAGCTGCCACTTGTAGTCGGTGAGGAATGCAGGGAACTCCTTCTCGATCTCCTCCATCGTGTACTTCTCCTTGTTCATGCTGTAGAGCCAGCGCTTGAGGAAGTCCTCGGGAAGCTTGATGTCGGCCTTCTTCACGAGGTAGTCCTTGATGTCCTTGCCAAGACGGTAGTCGGTCTCCTGACGGTAGTTCTCGGACAGGCGCTCAGCCACCGCCTTCTCGAACTCATCCTCGGTCTTGACCTTGCCCTCGCCGAAGATGCGGTCGAAGGTCTCGGGAGTAGCCTGGGCAGCCTCGAAGTTCTTGATATTCACCACGGTGGCGTTGAAGACAGGGTTGATGGACGCGAGATCCTCCTTCTTCACCTTGAGCAGGGTGGCACGGTCGCCTTCGCGCTCGAGAGTCTCGTTGATGTTTATCTCAAGCTTGTCGCCGGCCTTGACTCCCATGAGGGCGGGCTTCATGGCCTCGGAGACGTCACGCATGGAGATATAGCCGTTCTCGACGGTCTTGTCGTCGTTATCCATGTCGACATAGAGGTAGGACTCGGCCGTGGGGGTCTCAACCTCCTGGAGCTCGCCGTACTGCATGAGCATGTTCTTCTTCATCTCCTCCTTGGCGATGGCCGTGGACTTGATGGTGTAGTTCACCACCTTGTCGGAAGAGGAAAGCTCGAAGTCGATCCTGGGAGCGACCGCGAGGTCGAACTTGAACACGAAGTCGTTGCCGTCCTTCCACTCGATCTCGGGCTGGTCCTCGCTGGTAAGGGGCTCGCCGATGAAGTTCAGGCCGCTCTCTTCCATGTACTTGCCGAGCTGCTCGGAGATGATATCGTTGACAGCGTCGCCCAAGCACTGCTCGCCGTATACGCGCTCGATGAGCGAGGCGGGAACCATGCCCTTGCGGAAGCCCTTGAATTCGGCAGTCCTGCGGCGTTCGTTAAGTTTCTTCTTCTTGATGGGAGCATAATCCTCAGCGTCGATGTTGAGCGTGAGCTGGATGTTGAGGTCGTCGATCTGTTTCTTTTCGATGTTCATTGTATCAGATTTTTATCATTTTCAAAACGGGCGGCAAAGATAGGCATTAATTCTCAAATAATCAATTCGCTGGCCGTGCTTTCATCTTGGGATAGACCACCCTCTCGTGGTAGAGTTGGGCGAGGTACGATTTAATGGTCTCCTTGACGGTGTTGAGCTCGCGGATGGAGATGGAAGATTCGTCAAACTGGCCTTCATTCATCTTGGAAGCGACCATCTTCTCGACGAAATGCGAATAATCCTCCGGGGTGGAGGCCTTGAGCGTCCTGGACGCAGCTTCGATGGAGTCGCAGAGCATCAGGATTACCTGTTCCTTGGTGGACGGCTTGACGCCCGGATAATAGAAGTCGGCCGTGTCGTAGGGATTGCCTCCTTCGTTGATGTACTTGTTGTAGAAATAGCCGGTATGCGTAGTACCGTGATGTGTCAGGATGAAGTCCTTGATGACCTGCGGGAGCTTGTACTTGTCGGCGAGTTCAAGACCGTCGCTGACATGGGCGATGATGTCCCTGGCGCTGTGGCGTGCATCGAGGTTGGCATGGTAGCTGGTCGTACCCTCGGTCGGCAGGAGCGCTTCGTTCTCGATGAAACACTGGGGGTTGCACATCTTGCCGATGTCGTGGTAAAGGGCGCCGGCGCGCACCAGGAGCGAATTCGCTCCTATCGAGCGCGCGGCCACGTCTGCCATCGACATAACCTGCAGCGAATGCTGGAACGTTCCGGGCGCCTTGGACTCGAGCTCGCGCAGGAGCTTGTTGCTCGTGTCGCCGAGTTCCGCAAGGCGGGAGTTGGAGACCAGGTCGAAGATGTTCTCGAAAAGGAATACCAGCTGGTATCCCAGCACGGTAAGGAACGACCCGATGAAGAGGAACGTCAGCGTGATGGCGACGTTTCCGCTCACGGAGTCGAGGAAACGGAAGCCGAAATACGTGATGGCGAGGGCAACGAAGATAATCAGTCCGGTGATGAACTGCTTCCACCCCTTGTAGAAATACCTGAAGGCGAATATGGCGACGAAACCTCCGAAGAGGAACATCACGAACAGCACCACTCCGTAATGCGAGAAAATCAGAAGGGGCAGCAGAGTGATGATGTAAAGGGCAAGCACGGCCTTGTTGCGGAAGAAAGCCTGATGCCAGAGCGCCGGCAGCGTAAAGGGTACAAGGAACAGGTAAAGCGGCTGGGACCGGCCTACGAGGAGTGCACAGACGGTGAATATCAGGAACACCAGGATGATGTACAACACCTTGTTGGGCTCGTTCAGTATCTTGCGGTTGGTAAAGTAAACCGCCAGGAAAAGTATCAGGACGAGTACGAGCGACAGCAGGACATTGCCTGCCCACTGCATGGGCCTCGAAGTGGCATAACCCATGTTGGCCTCATACTCAACCTTGTAGGAATCAAGCATCTGGGCGATCTCCGCCGTGACAATCTCGCCGTTGGATACAATCAGCTGGCCGGCGTTGACGAAACCCTGCGTGGGAGAAATGAAGGTCCCGGATTCCGCATGGACGACCTCGGTGGTCTGCTTGTCATAGACAAGGTTCGGTACGATGAGGTCATAAATGGAATTGGCCTTGAAGATGGAGTCAAGGTTGTAGCTCTTGTAAGTGGCCCCGAGTCCGGCGATGAGCTTGGACTTGGCATCCGACTGCTTGTAGACCTCGGTGACCGGCATCTTGACTGCCCTCTTGTCCTTCTGCACGTAAAGCACTTCCCCGGACAGGTCCGCAGCGTTCTTGTCCACCTTGACGCCTTCGTCGGGAACGACTCCCTGGGCATAGATGTCACGGATGGCGGACACTATCGCGGGCTTCAGGGCGGCGTCCTTTCCCAGGGAAAGCGCCTCGGCGGCCCGGAGGTTCTTGTTCACGACATCCTCGGAATACTTGTAGTACGGGATGACGCTCGAAACCGACCGCGAACGCTCCTCCTGTATCTGCTCCTCCGTCTTGAGGATGGGGAAATCGAACTGGGCATAGAGGGTCTCATAGTTCCACTCCGAACCCTTGCGGTACTCATAGCCGAACTTGGGACTGGTCGGCAGTATGAACACAAGGATCAGGAAGAGGGCTATGAACGGGAGCCACACCTTCAGGGCAGGAGATAATCCGGTGGTTTTCATGTACTGCTATTTGAAAGGGCTGTTGGGTTCGCGCGCCACATAACGGTAAGTAAGCCTGTCCGTCAGGCGCGGGAAAACGCGGTGCGCGAAGATGGTCAGCCGGCCCAGGAACGTAAGCGTGACCTGGGAACGCCGGCAGTACAGCGCCCTGGCCAGCCGCTTCGCGACTGCCTCGGCGCTCATCAGCCGGCTCTCATCCAGCGGCGTCTCGCCCTGGGCGGACCCGTCCGCGGTGAGGGCGTTGCGCCTCACCTGCGACGCAGTGTACCCGGGCGCATAGACCAGGACGTTCAGTCCGTCCCTGAGATGCTCCATGCGGAGAGTGTCCAGGAAGCCGCGTATGGCGAACTTCGACGCGGAATACCCGGTGCGGGCAGGAAGGGCGGTGTAGCCGGCGATGGATACGATGCCGACCACGGCCCCCCTGGACTTCAGGAGGTAAGGCAGGGCGAACTTGGTGCACTGGACCGTACCCCAGAAATTGACATCCATCAGGGTACGTATCACCTTGAGGTCCAGGTCATTGAACATGGCCCGCATGGAGACTCCGGCGTTGTTCACGAGGATATCGATGCCACCGAACCTTTCCACGGTCTTCTCCACGAGCCTGCGGCAGTCCTCCTCCACGGAGACGTCGGTCCTCACGCAGAGCACCTTGTCCGGATCGGAAGACACCTGGGAAACCATTTCCTGCATCTTTTCAAACGAACGAGCGGCCATCACGACGCGGGCTCCGTACGAGCCGAACAACTTGGCAGAAGCCAACCCGATACCCGAGCTGGCTCCTGTCACAATGATGACCTTGTCCCTGAAAAAAGCGGGATCCATGGCTATTCGACTGTCATGGCTGCCACGTCGTCGCCGTCATACTCGCCGGCATCAAGCTTGGCCTTGATCTCCTTGAACGCGTTGAGGGTATACTCCACGTCCTCCATGGTATGTGCTGCGGTGGAGACGATGCGGAAGATGACCATTCCCTTTGGAATGACGGGATAGATGACCATCGAGCAGAAGATGCGGTAGTTCTCGCGAAGGTCCTTGGCCATCTTCGTCGCCTGTGCGACACCGCCCTTGATATGCACGGGCGTAACGCAGGCCTGTGCCTCGCCGATATCGAACCCTTCCTTCTTGAAGCCCTCCTGGATGGCATGGGTGATGGTCCAGCATTTCTTGCGGAGCTCGTCGCCCTCCGGGCTGTCGATGATCTCCATGCGCTTGATATTGCCGATGACGAGGGGCATCGGGAGCGACTTGGCATACATCTGGGAGCGCATGTTGGCGCGCAGATAGTTGATGATGCTGTGAGGGCCTGCTACAAAGCCGCCGATGGAAGCCATGGACTTCGCAAAGGCTCCGATGTAGAGGTCGATGCCGTCCATCACTCCGAAATGCTCGGAGGTGCCGCGTCCGTGCTCGCCGAGCAGGCCAAAGCCGTGGGCATCGTCGATCAGGATGCGGAAATTGTACTTGGACTTGAGGGCGACTATCTCGTCGAGCTTGCCGAGGGCGCCGGTCATGCCATAGACTCCTTCGGTGATGAGAAGCACGCCGCCGCCGTTCTCGTCCGCCTCCTTGCAGGCGCGGGCAAGGACTTTCTCGCAGTCAGCCATGTTGTTGTGGCGGTACTTGTACTTGCTGCCGATGTGGAGGCGGATGCCGTCCAGCAGGCAGGCGTGGCACTCGGCGTCATAGACGATGACGTCGTGACGGGCGGTGAGGGCGTCGATGGTGGAGACGATGCCCTGGTAGCCGAAATTGTAGAGGAACGCGTCCTCCTTCTTCTCGAACTCAGCGAACTTGCGCTCGAGGGCCTCGTGGTAACGGGTATGACCGGTCATCATGCGTGCGCCCATGGGATATGCGAGGCCCCACTTCGCGGCGGCCTCGGCATCGGCCTTGCGCACCTCCGGGTGGTTGGCCAGTCCGAGATAGTTGTTGAGGCTCCAGTTGAGTACCGGAATGCCGTTGAATGTCATATGGGGGCCGAGTTCACCCTCGAGACGCGGATACATATAGTAGCCGAATCCCTGCTCGAAATACTGTCCGATAGGACCGCCCGAGTCTCTCTCGATTCTGTCAAAAATATCCAACATGCTGATTTATAATTTTATGCGTCAATATTTGCGTAATGTGCATTCTCCTCAATGAACTGCCGGCGGGGCGGTACGTTGTCGCCCATCAGCATCGAGAAGGTCCGCTCTGCCTGGGCCGCATTCTCGATGGTGATCTGGCGGAGGCGCCTGCGGGCGGGATTCATGGTGGTGTCCCACAGCTGGACGTCGGACATCTCGCCGAGACCTTTGTAGCGCTGCACGGTATAACCCTTGTCGGTACCCTTGCCGAGCCTCTGGGCGGCTTCCTCGCGCTGCTCCTCCGTCCAGCAGTAGATCTCCTCCTTGCCCTTCTTGACGAGGTAGAGGGGAGGCGTGGCGAGGTATACGTAACCGTTCTTGATGAGGTCGAACATGTAGCGGAAGAAGAATGTCAGGATGAGGCAGGCGATGTGCGAGCCGTCCACATCGGCATCGGTCATGATGACGACCTTGTGGTAGCGGAGTCTGCTGAGGTCCATGTGCTTCTCGCCGGTTTCATCCTCAAGCGCCACGGTGACGCCGAGGGCGGTGTAGATGTTCTGGATCTCCTGGCTGTCGAATGCGCGGTCGGCGGCTGCCTTCTCGACGTTGAGGATCTTGCCTCGCAGCGGGAGGATGGCCTGGGTGCGGCGGTCGCGGCCCTGCTTGGCGGTGCCGCCTGCGGAGTCTCCCTCGACGAGGAAGATCTCGCACTTCTCAGGGTCGCGCTCGGAGCAGTCGGCAAGCTTGCCCGGCATGCCTGCGCCGGAGAGCACGGTCTTTCGTTGGACCTGCTCGCGGGCCTTGCGGGCCGCGTTGCGGGCCGTGGCGGCGAGGATGACCTTCTCCACGATGAGCTTTCCGAGCTTGGGATTCTCCTCGAGATAGTTGTCCATCGCGGCAGCGGTGGCCTGGGAGACCGCGGAAGTGACTTCGGTATTGCCGAGCTTGGTCTTGGTCTGGCCCTCGAACTGGGGCTCG
>JAEEGL012255409.1_pt1 | contig 26956 bp, 28 predicted proteins | sample 9134231 | NCBI WGS metagenome assembly JAEEGL01 (sample SAMN16246548, study PRJNA631951) | gut metagenome | biome: gut microbiome; feature: rumen; material: fiber-attached | host: Bos | place: Iran: Karaj | collected 2018-10 | reverse complement strand
GACTATCTGTTTCCTTTCCTCGCGCCATGTCGAGACGGTGGCGCTTTTATCCCGCAGAAAAGATGAGCCGAGAATACAAGTATCAATGACCTGCGGAATCGACTAATCATTATCAGTTTATATGGAGAATAAAATGTCGAAAGAAATAAATCCAAAAGATACAACGAGAGCTTCGGCATATAAACTATGGATGAAGGCGCCGAATCCGATGGTCACGCTCTTCAAAACGTTTAATGTCACGAATCTGGTAAAGATTAGCAAACGGAAACATCTGAAGTTTAACATGCTGCTTGATTACTGTATTGGGAAGGCTGCTACTCCTGTTAAGGAATTCTATATTCTGCCTGTGGGAGAGAAGCTTATCCAATATGATACGATTGCGGTTAACACTATTGTTAAGAACAAGAACGGTGAAGTGAGTTCCTGTGACTTGCTGGCGTCAGATGATCTGGACAGTTTCAATCGAGACTATTTGCAGTACACATCTCAGGTTGCTGACAGCTGTGTGGACAGAGATCTATCTGCCGACAGCATGGTTATCGGTACATCTGCAATCGTTGATACGAAAATTGACGGTGTTGTAGGAATGAACAGCGGTATATTCAATAATCCTTTTATGATTTGGGGCAGGTATAAAAAGAAGTTGTTTCGATACTACCTGCCTGTATCTTTTCAGTTTCATCACACGCAGATGGACGGGGCTCATGCAGGCAGATTCCTGGAGAACCTGCAAAAAGAAATCAATGAAATAAGATAGATGTCGAGTGCGTAAAGATTGATGTCTAAAGGTCGGGAACTGATCTATGGCTCATTTTTCAATGGCAAATATCATAACCGGAATCAGAATAGTGATCAGCGCCTTCTTGCTGTTCTGTCCGGCATTATCGCCAACGTTTTATGCGCTGTATATAGCTGCCGGATCCTCAGACATGATCGATGGAGCAGTGGCAAGGAGAACAGGTACCGTCAGCAGGTTTGGCTCCAGACTGGATACGATCGCGGATATCGTATTCGTATCGGTATGCCTGATCAAACTGCTGCCTGTACTGCCTGTTCCGATTTGGCTCTATATTTGGATCGCCGTCATCGCATTCATGAAGGCGGCGAATATCGCAGCAGGATATATTCGGCAGAAGGAGTTCATATCGGTGCATTCCATAATGAACAAGGCGACCGGAGGGCTGCTGTTCGTTTTCCCGCTGACACTGGCATTCATAGATCTGCGGTACAGTGCCGCAGCTGTCTGCGTGGCTGCGACCGCAGCGGCGATTCAGGAAGGACATCTGATCAAACGGAAGGCGACGAATTGAACGAATCGGGATCTGCGGTGCCGTTATGAAGAAAGAATACATCTTTAATGCAGTCCTTCACGAGAACAACGACGGAGGAGCATTCATACTGTTTCCATGGGACATACATGAAGAATTCGGACGGGGCCGAGTAAAAGTCCATGCAGAATTTGACGGTATACCATATGATGGAAGTATTGTAAATATGGGGGTCAAGGATGATAAAGGACAGACCTGTTATCTGATCGGCGTTCTTAAATCAATTCGGAAAACGCTGGGCAAGGTCGACGGAGATGTGATAAGTGTAAAAATCACGGAGCGTTAAAGGCCCGTTTACAGGAGCAGCCGATATGGACCAAATATGGGAAAAACTATATAAAGCCGCTAAAAAGGCGCAGGACCCCAGAGAGATATCAGATAAGATCTATGCCGGAGGCGTGGCCGCGGCGATCGAGTCCGCAAGCGGGAAGATTTACACGGGAGTATGTGTCGATACGGCGTGCGCTCTCGGGATCTGCGCGGAGCGCAACGCCATATTCAACATGATCACAAACGGCGAGAATGCGGTGAAGCGCGTACTGGCCATTATGTCCGACGGAAAAGCGGGAGCGCCATGCGGTGCGTGCAGAGAGTTTATGACTCAACTGATGCCGGGCCGATATCAGGATATCGAGATCATGCTCGATTATGAGAAAGGACGGATCGTAAAGCTCGGAGATCTGACTCCGGAATGGTGGAGATGAATTCGCAGCTTATAGATAAATCGGTTGAACGCACTGAACCATGATTTTTCAGACGGAGCCTTGACATCAAAGTCATTGTCTCCGGGCATGGGGAGAAGGCGGCGCTTTTGTCCCGCAGAAAAGATGCGCTGAGAACAAATGCGACAATGCATCTATGATATTCTACGAATCGTTCAGCACCAGCTATTACAAACTTGGCGAGAAGGTCGGAAAGGCATGGAGCGAAGGAAAGATATACATGGATTTATTCCGGATCTCTCACAATACGAGGAAAAGTACGTCCGCGTAAAAACCATATACGGAGACATCATAACGGGCCTTGCGTGTTATGAAGGCCGTGAGTTCCTGGAATGTGAGTGGGGCGGAGACGAAGACGGCCTTTTCATCGAGGATTACCTGATTTACCATTCCCAAATCGCCTCTATCGAGGAGATCATTGTTCACGGTACGGCTGAGTTGTGGACGGAACGGCTGATCCTGCGCCGATACCGTCCGGAAGACGCCGAACCGCTGCATCAGTATCTGGGGACAGACCCGGCAACGGCTCAGTACTCGGGATGGAATCCTTACGCGACGTTGGAAGCGGCCCAGGAAACGGTGCGCCGGATCATCGCCGGTTATGACGATGAACGTTCCTATTCGTGGGTGATGGATGTTGACGATGTTGTGGTGGGGACCATCGGCGCCTACGATCGTCAGGACGGTCGTATCGAGGTCGGCTTCTGTCTCGTAAAGGGCTGGCGGGGGCGCGGGCTCGCTACGGAGGCATTGAGGAAAGTACTGGAGTATTTGACGGAAAACGAAGGCATTCCCTGTGTGACCGCCTGGTGCGCCGCTGAGAATATCGGGTCGCGCAGGGTGCTCGAGAAGGCGGGAATGCGTCTGGTTCATACGGAGAAAGACGGCCTCACCGTCGGTGACAGGGTGTACGATAAGCTGACGTATGAATACAGGAGCTGACGCTGACAAGGAAGGAAAATCCAATCGAGATAACGGAGTGAAGGACATCGCGTGACCGCAAAATCACGCCGCCATGTTCCCCGGCGTAACAAGCGCGGCGGAAACGATCCCGTTACCGATCAGGGCGCGTGCCCGGTGTGCGGGTATGAAAAAGCTCGGCTCAGACCGCATCAAGGCAGTTTATTTACTGAAATGACTATAGAAAAACGCAATACCGAGGAGAAATCGATGACAGAACTGAAGCCGATCACAGCGGAAAACTTTCTTGACGCCTTTCATCTCAAGCTGGCTCCGGGCCAGGAGACGTACGTTTCTCACCCGATCCGGAGTCTTGCGCAGGCGTACGTATACAGAGATCAGTGCCAGCCCTTCGGGATCTACGCCGCGGGAAAGATGGTCGGGTATGTCATGGTGATCTACGATTACGACATCCCGGAATATGATATCTGGCACATGATGATCGACGAATCGATGCAGGGGCGCGGTTACGGCGGCGACGCTCTGGACCGGGTCATCGACTATATCAGGACAAAGCCGTTCGGCGATTCGGACCGGGTCGCCCTGACCTGCAGCAAAGACAATCCCATCGCCAGAAAGCTCTATGAAAACAAGGGGTTTTCCCCGACCGGCGCTGAGGACGAATACGAAATAGAGCTTTCCATGACGGTCACGCGATCCCTCCCGATCTGATCGTCCGTCCCGGCTGCGGTCCGGGGAACAGACCGGAAGCCTCGCGGCGGGAGAGCCGGAAGAATCGTTCCGCTTCTCAAAGCACGCGGCGGCTGTGAATGGAAACGGCGGAGAAAACCAATGAGCTGTGTATTGACCGAAAGCGTGGAAAAAGTACATACGACGAGGCTCGGCGCGGAGCGGATCGGGCGGAATCTCGGTCTGAGCGGCGAGGACGCCGTGGAGTGGTGCCGGTCGGCCATACTGGATAAGGACGCGGTCATACGCAGGCGGGGCAAAAACTGGTACGTACATACCCGGGGATATGTGATCACGGTCAACGCGGGCCGCTGTACGATCATCACGGCACATAAGGAGATGTAACATGGCGTCAAGCAAGGAATATCTGGAGTTTATCCTGGATCAGCTCTCCGGGACGGAGGACATATCCTGCCGCCCCATGATGGGAGAATACATCCTTTATTACCGCGGCAAGGCCTTCGGCGGCGTCTATGACGACCGCTTTCTGGTAAAGCCGGTGCCGGCCGCCGCCGCCTTGATGCCGCAGGCGGACCGGGAAACGCCGTACGAGGGCGCGAAGGAAATGCTGCTGGTGGACAATGTGGAAAACCGGGAGTTTCTCCGGGAGCTTCTGGAAGCGATGTATGACGAGCTTCCGGAGCCGAAAAGCAAAAGGAGGCGTCAGACGCCGTGAGCAAATACGCCCCTCTGTGGAAGTGGATAGAAGAAAACGGCGCGGACTGCTTCAAGCTGTCCTTCGCCGAGATCGAAACGATCGCAGGCGCGCCGATGGACCATTCGTTCCTCCGCTGCAAAAAGGAGCTGACGGGATACGGCTATTCCGTCGGGAAGATCTCCCTGAAGGAACAAACGGTGACGTTTCAGAAAATGTGCGAAACCGCGCTGCCGGAGAATGCTTTTGACATTTGACAGGAGACACGCGCTTTGAAGATGACCGTTCCCGTTCAGGACGCGTTTCCCGTCAGGAGCTCTTCATGAAAAAGATCGTTTTCGGGACAGCCCTCTCGGCGTTCAGCCTGCCCGTTCCTGCCTGGCCGGCCGGTCAAAAAACAGCATCCTGAAAAGAAAGGGTCGTTATGTGTACAAGCATCGTCGTCAACCGGAAAAAGACCGTCGTGGGGTGGAATCTGGATATCCTGGATATGGAGCACAGAGTCCGTGTCGCGGAGAACGGCGTTTTTATTGAGATCAACGACGCGAAGGAAGGCTGGCTCCCTCTCTTCGGCGCGAACGTCCGGGGGGATTTTGTGGGAATGCCCACCTGCTGGCCCTTTGACAAGCGGAGCGACCCCGCCGGCGAGGCCGCCAACGTGATCCTGCTGGACATCGATCTGCTCCTTCAGAGGCGGACGCTCCAGGAGATCCGCTCTCTCGCGGAGGCGTCGCCTGTCTGCAGCGTGCCCGGCGTGACGTTTATGTCCGCGCTGTCGGACGCCGACGGCAACGTGCTCCATATCGTGCCGGGCCAGGGATGCCTGTATTACGAAAAGCCGGATCATGCCGTTTTGACGAATTTCTCCCCTTTCAAGCGGGATTTGGAGAAACACCCCTGGATGGGATGGGACAGATATCAAAAAGCGGAAGCCATGCTGCGGGACACCGCGGACGATTTTGACGTGACGGATTGCTTCGCGGTCCTTCGGGCCGTTTCCCAAACAGCGTGTCCCACCGTTGTGAGCATGGTATACGACGTGACAGAAAAAACGGTATACTGGTGTGAAAACCGGAACTGGGACGAGATCCGCCGGGCGTCTCCCGGGAACGGATCGGCCGGCTGACCGAAACCCGGTCCGTCCGGCATAACGGGTTTCCGATCGTGATTCAGGCAGGGAGGTTTTTTCAATGGGTATCACAATCGAAACGATCCAAACCGATCGGTTCCGCATGGACTATTTTCGCTTCGGGACGGCCGGGGCGCAGCCCGTCGTCATCCTTCCCGGGCTGAGCGTGATCAGCGTCATGACCTTTGCCGACTCCATCGCCCAGGCGTACCGGAAGCTGTGGGATTTCGACGTGTATCTTCTGGACAGGCGTTCGGATCTTCCGTCCGAATACTCCGTGGCGGATATGGCCCGGGATACCGGAGAGGCGCTGGATGCTCTGAGCCTTCGGGAGGCGTACGTCATCGGCATTTCCCAGGGCGGCATGATCGCGCAGGCGCTGGCCATGGAGCGTCCGGAGCTTGTGGGAAGGATGGTCCTGGGCTCTACCGCGGCCCGTGTGACGGAAAGCGTCGGCGCTGTGATCCGCTCATGGATCTCTCTGGCGAAAAGCCGGGCCGTGGATGAGCTGATGGAGGCCTTCGCGCAGGCGATCTACACGGAGGATTTCTATCGCCGGAACCGGAAGGCGTACGTCGCTCTGGGTCGGCTCGTGCCGGAGGAGAGCCTGCGGCGTTTCATTATCCTGGCGGAAGGAACGGATGGTTTTGACGTGTATGACGGTCTGGAAGGGATCCGTTGTCCCGTCCTCGTGCTGGGCGCCCGCAACGACAGGGTGCTGGGCTGGGAAGCGTCCCGGGAGATCGCCGACAAGCTGGGATGCGAGCTTTTCATTTACGAAAACTACGGCCACGCCGTTTACGACGAGGCGCCGGATTATCTCGATCGGGTCAGCCGGTTCTTTCCGCCGTCTGACCGGTAACGCAGAAAGCAGGAACCGCTCCCCGGCAAGCCGGGGAGCGGTTCCGTCTGAAAACGACGATCATTTTTCAAAGGGGAAGCGATAATCCAGGCCGCACTCGTCCCGCAGCGCGATGAACTCCTTCTGGAGCGCGTCTCCCAGGGGCACGCCCTTGTCCTTTCTGTCCTGCCAGGCCAGGTACTCCTTCTCGCCCGCGGTATAGATCCGCTCGGCCCCGGGGGCCTTTTCCGAAGCGCGCAGGTCCCGGCAGATGCCGCCGGCGGTGTGCCGGAAGGTGTCCAGGCCCATAAAGAACTCGGGGTTGATGACAAAGAAGAAATGACCCAGCCGGAACAGCTTGTTTTTGCCCTCCTCATCCTTGCCGCTGAGGGCCTTCATGTAAGGGCCGCCCGCCAGAGCGGCGGAGAGGATCTCCACGGTGGCCGCGTAGCCGTAGCCCTTGTAGCCGCCGGTCTCCTCGCCCAGGCCTCCCACAGGCAGCAGAGAGCAGCGTCCGGCCCGCATCTCCTTCAGGATCTTGCCGGAATCCGTCAGCGTCTGGCCGTCCTTCGTTACCACGAGACCGGCGGGCGTGGGCTTGCCCATCCGCTCGTAAAACTCGATCTTGCCGTTCTGGACGATGGAGGTGGCGCAGTCCAGGTTAAAGGGGAACGCCTCATCCGTGGGCATGGTGAAGGTCAGGGGGTTCGTGCCCATCATGGGCTCCACACCGAAGGTGGGTGCCACCGACGGTCTGGCGTTGGTGCCGGTGATGCCGATCATGCCCGCCTTTTCCGCCATGCCGCTCCAATAGCCGGCAATGCCGTAATGGGTGGAGTTGAATACCGTGCCGCCGGCCATGCCGTACTCCCGGGCCTTTTCGATCAAGCGCTCCATCATCCGGTAACTGGCCACCATGCCCATGCCGTTGTGGGCGTCCATGACCACTGTGGTGGGCGTCTCCTTCACGATCTCCAGCTTCGTCACGGGCATGAGCGTACCGTTTTTGATGCGGTCAAGGTAGATGGGCTTGAAGCGGTTGCAGCCGTGGCTCTCGATGCCCCGGCGGTCGGCCTCCAGAAGCACGTCGGTGCAGATCCTGGCGTCCTCCTCCGGTACGCCGTATGCCTTGAAAACATCGATCATAAAGGGGGTTATCAGATCCCAGGAAATAAACGGTCTCGTATCCATTTCATACACCTCATTTCGAATTGAACGATCTCTTCGGGGGAAACCTTTATCAAGCATAGAAAAGAACCGGTTTTGTCCGGCGCGGAAGCCCCGTCTCCCTCGGCGCTATTATATCAGCCGGGAAGGGAAAGGTCAACTCACACGGGAGCCTTCCCCGCGTCCTGTCGGAGGCGCCGCGTCCGCTTGCCGGACCGTTACGATTTGTGTTTCTTTTTGCCTCCGGATATGATACTATCTTTATCAGAAAAGATCAAAAACGCCTGAAAAGGCAGCGGAGACGTTAACGGCATGAAAAAGGAAGGCAAGCTCGGCGAGGTCCTGCGGTTCGTCATTACCGGCGGGGCGTGCTTCGTCATTGAGTTCGCGGCGCTGGTGCTGCTGCGCGATACGGTGGGGCTGGACACTCTGGTCGCCGTGCCCATCGCGTTCACGATCTCCGTGATCGCCAATTATCTCATGTGCGTCCGGTGGGTCTTTCACGCGGCCAGGGACCAGAAGGGCGCGGTAAAGGCCGGCTTTTTTATCACCAGCCTCATCGGCCTTGTGCTCAACGAGGCGCTGATGCTCCTCTTCCGCATCCTCTTTGGCGAGGACGGCGTTTTGTTCACGGTCTTTTCCTTTACCGTGACCATGTATATGCTCAACAAGGCCATGGCCACGCTGCTGGTCATGGTGTGGAACTACTTTACCAAGCGGGCCATGCTGACAAGGAAAAAGCGTTCCGAAAGCTGAAACGCGGACCGTTTTCCGAAGAAAGCGGCCTGTGTTATCCCGCGGGCGAAGCCGATCTGCCACATAGAAAGCCGTCTTGACTTTGCCCTGTCCGCAGGGTAGAATTCAACAATAAAATAATTATTATAGTTTTGGAGGAGTCATCATGAAGGTTGCGATCATGGAATCCCTCGGCGTTTCCGCCGAGACCCTGGCCCGGCTGAAAAAGCCCTTTGAAGAGGAAGGCGTTGTTTTTGAGGAATTCAAAAAGACCGGCGACGTCCCGACGCTGATCGACGAGGCGAAGGACGCCGACGTGATGATCCTGGCCAATATGCCCATGAGCGCGGAGGTGCTCCGGGCCTGCCCGAAGCTCCGGTTTGTCAACATCGCCTTCACCGGCGTGGACCACGTGGGTCTTGAGGCGGCCAGGGAACGGGGCATGGCCGTGAGCAACGCCTCCGGATACTCCAACGAGGCCGTGTCCGAGCTGGTCCTGGCCATGGTGCTTTCCATCGCCCGGCGTCTCGGCGCGGTGGAGAAGCGCTGCCGCGAGGGCGGCACCAAGGACGGTCTGGTGGGCTGGGAGATCAAAAACAAGACCGTGGGCATCGTGGGTCTGGGAAAGATCGGCACCCGCACCGCCGAGCTGTTCCATGCCTTCGGCGCGAAGATCCTGGCCTGCAGCCGGTCGGTCCATCCCGACGCGCCGTCGTATGTCACTCAGCTTTCTCTGGATGAGCTGCTGGCCCAGTCGGACATCGTGGTGCTCCACTGCCCGCTCAACGACTCCACCCGGGGACTCATCAACGGAGCGAAGCTGGCCGAGATGAAGCCCGGAGCCGTTCTCATCAACGTGGCCCGGGGCCCGGTGGTGGTGGAAGCGGATCTGGCCGACGCGCTGGAAAAGGGCGTCATCGCCGCCGCGGGCATCGACGTGTTCGACGCGGAGCCGCCGCTGGACCCCTCCTCTCCCCTGCTCCAGGCTCCCAACGCCCTGGTCACGCCCCATGTGGCCTTCGCCACCGAGGAGTCCATGGTCCTCCGGGCCGAGATCATTTTTGACAATCTCCGCGCATGGATGGACGGAAAGCAGAAAAACATCGTCAGGCTATAACAGGATATCGACCAAAAAACACAGGATAAGACGTTTCCCGTCTTATCCTGTGTTTTTTCCCGCACAGTCAGCCGCCCGCCAGAGAAAAGACAAAGACCAGCCCGCAGAGGGAGTCCAGCCCGGAGGTATGGCCCACGCTCAGCAGCGCTTCCGCGGCGGCCTGCTTTTCTTTTTCCGAAGCGTCGTCCGGCAGCGTCAGAAACGTCAGGACCGGGAGGCTCGTCTCCCCGTCCAGCGAGCACCGGAGGAAAGCGGCGCTGATGGCGTGGGTGTCCCCCAGACGCAGACGCACCCGGCGCCGGAGCTCTTCGGCCAGCGGGCGGTCGTTTGCCGCCAGATAACAGAAGCCCGCCAGAACGCCGCACAGGAAATCGTCTCCCGACGGAGTGAGGCCGCCGCCCAGGCCGAGAAGACTGGCCAGGCTGTCCGCGCAGGCGGTCCAGTTTTCTTCCTCCAGCGCACGCCGTGCATCTGCGAGGCGGCTTTCGGCGGCGCGCAGGACCAGATCCTCTCCGGCTCCCGCTCCGGCAAACAGCGCGCCGAATCCGCCCCGGGCGTTCCGGCGCAGGATCTCCCGGCCCGTTCGGGCGAGGAAAGCCGCCCGGCCTTTGTCCGGCCCAGCCGCGGGAACGGCAGCAGGATGGACCGCCGTGTTCTCCGTCAGAAGGATCTCATCTCCCCGCGTAAAGAAAAGGCCGTTCCCATCGGCGACGACCTCCGTTCCCGGAAGCGGCGGCGCGGTGAAAAAGGCCCCCGCCTCCGCCGGCAGCAGCGCCGACACCGGGGACACGGGAGATCCCCGCTCCTGCAAAGCCAGCAGGAACGGCTCGCCCTCCGCTCCTTCCGGAAACAGGAGATTCACCGTACGCCGGTAAACAGAGTGGACCGTTCCTCTCATGGGAACGAGCATCCTCCGGACATATTCCGTTGTCTCCGCAATTTCGATCTTCATAACAAGAGTATACCACAATTTCGATTTCCGTTGCGATAAAAGCATTGTTTTTTAGTTTTATTTTTTTGCAGCATCAGTATAAACAGTTTTGCGTCCGTTTTTTTGTGCGCTATGACAAAGTTGGACCTAAACAATGAAAAAAAACTATAAAAAGCACACAAACGAAGGAAAGTATGCTATTATACGTTTATGGATACTGTACAAAGCTTTTCATCGCAGACGGATGCCGGGGGCTGTCGGAACAAGGGAGAGCTCCCTCGGCCCGAAACCCGGCGTCAAGCGCGGCAGGGACGAGCGCGGCGTTTCAAGACGCATGCTGCCCGGAATGATCCGAAACCGCGGCGATTTTCCGCGCCACAGCGTCCATCATTTTTCAGCGAAGGGAGGGAACGAATTCAAGAAGGACATATCGCGGCCTGAGAAACAGTTCTTCAGCACAGAGCGACATGCGATGTACCCCTAAAATTACGAAAGAGAGGATTGTTGAATGGCTAAGAAAAAAGGCTTGTCCCTGACGATGTGGATCGTGATCGCCACCGTCGCCGGCATCATCTTCGGTTCCCTGGTGGGAGAGTGGGCCAGGAACCTGAAGTTCATCGGCGACATGTTCATCCGCCTCATCCAGATGTCGGTCGTGGCCCTGGTCATGACCTCCGTTGCCGGCGCGATCGGCAACATCGAAGGCAAGGGCGCCGGTAAGATGGGTCTGACGACCTTTATCTGCATCATTGTCTTCACCCTGATCTCCGCTTTCCTGGGCCTGGCCCTGGGTCTGATCGTGAAGCCCGGTCTCGGCATCACCCTGACCGGTGAGATCGGAGAAGCGGCCGCCGTGAGCTCCGACATACGTGAGACGCTGCTGGGATTCATACCCACCAACGTATTCAACGCCATGTCGAGCGGCAGCATGGTGCCCTGCATCCTTTTCTCGATCTTCTTCGGCGCCTGCGCCGCCACTCACAGAAAGACGACCGGCAGCACGCTGGTGCTTGACATTCTGAAGGAAGTCAACGCCGTCATCATCAACATCATCAAGGTCGTCATGAAGCTGGCCCCCATCGGCGTGTTCGCCCTGCTGGCCAATGTGGCCGGCGTCACCGGTTTCAAGGTCGTCTTGCCAATGCTGAAATTCCTGGGCTGCCTGCTTGTCGGCGACATCATCCAGTTCCTGCTCTACGGTCCGTTCACCGCAGCGTTCTGCGGCGTCAGCCCGGCCAAGATGCCCAAAAAGTACGCCAAGATGTCCATGATGGCCCTGACCACCACTTCCTCCGCCGTCTGCCTGCCAACAAAGATGGAGGATATGGTCACGAAATTCGGCGTGGACCGCAAGGTCTCCGACTTCGTCGGCCCCATCACGATGTCCATGAACTCCTGCGGCGCCGTGCAGTGCTACGTGCTGGCCATCCTGTTCATGAGCCAGTCCACCGGCGTCACCCTGACGGCTTCCCAGTTTGCTCTGGCCATCCTGCTGGCCGTTCTGATGTGCATGGGCACCATCGTCGTCCCCGGCGGCATGGTCGTTACCTATACGTTCTTCGCCACCACCATGGGTCTGCCCCTTGAGTCCATCGCCGTCCTGATCGCCATCGACTGGTTCTCCGGCATGTTCCGGACCGTCATGAACGTCGACGTCGACGTTATGGTCGGCATGATCACCTCCAAGGTCTGCGGAAACTTCAACAAGAAAGTGTACAACGACGAAGAAACCGTCGAATACGAACAGGCGTAAAACAACCGTATGTCGGGGCCAACCAGATTGGCCCCGACATTTCATGGCAAAAGCGGGGTTTTCCGCATCCCGCGCACCCTCGTCGTTATATAAAAATCTTTATCAATGTATCAATATCAACAAGTTTGAGCGCGCCTAATTGTGCGGCATGACAATTCCTTGAAATCCGGAAAATAATGCTTGCAAAAAACGGAAAAGCGGTCTAATATGGACTTGTAGAAAGCGGTCATCCAGATTTTACGCCTTGGGACGGATGACAGAAAATCAACCGGAATTAGGAGGAACGATATGGATCTGAATCTCAGCGTAAAGCGTATTGAGGAAAACCTGGAGCATCTCAAGCAGTTCACCGCCACCCATGGGAACGGCTGCACCCGTCTGCCCTTCTCCAAGGAGACCAGAGACGCCGCCGAATACCTGAAAGAAGTCATGCGCTGCGCGGGCCTGGAGGTTCGGGAGGACTGCGTGGGCAACCTGTTCGGCGTGCTGCCCGGCAAGGATCGGACCAAGCCCTGCATCCTCTGCGGTTCCCACTATGACTCCGTGTACAACGGCGGCAACTACGACGGCATCGCCGGCGTTGTCTGCGCCATCGAGCTGGCACGGCTCCTGGTGGAGGAAAAGGTAGAGCTGGAAGAGGACTACGTTGTCGCCGCTTTCATGGACGAAGAGGGCTGCCGTTTCGGCACCGGCTACTTCGGCTCCAAGTGCATGCTGGGCGACATCACCCTGGACGATATCAAGCACTTCACCGACAGAGACGGCATTTCCGTCTACGAGGCCATGCGGACCTACGGCATGGTGCCCGAAAACTTCACCGAGGCCAAGTGGCCCGAGGGCCGGATCGGCAAGTTCCTGGAAGTCCACATCGAGCAGGGCCCCGTGCTGGACGCGAAGGAGATCGAGCTTGGTCTGGTGGACTGCATCGTGGGCATCCAGCGCTACATGGTCACCGTAAACGGCCGGGCCGATCACGCCGGCACCACCCCCATGGACATGCGGATGGACGCCGTGGATATGGCCACCAAGGTCATCAGCAACATTGCCGACTGGGCCCGTGAGGCCGGCAACGGCACCGTGGCCACCGTGGGCTACGTCACCTCCGTCCCCGGCGGCATGAACGTGGTCGCCCAGTCCATGACCTTCAGCGTGGACATCCGCTCCACCAACAACGACGTCATCAACGGCATTCACGAAAAGATGCTGGCCAAGCTGGACGAAGTCACCACCAAGTACAACGGCTCCTACAGCGTGGACACCAAGCTGATCATCACCCCCTGCTACATGGATAAGGAAATGCTCGACGGCCTGGAAGAGAGCTGCAAGGCCCGTGGCTACAGCTACCTGCGCATGCCCTCCGGCGCCGGACACGACGCTCTGGAGATCGGCCAGGTGCTGCCCACCGTGATGATCTTCGTTCCCTCCAAGGACGGCCGGAGCCACGCTCCTCAGGAGTACACCCCCTATCCCTGCTTCGGCAAGGCCTGCGCGGCCATGCTCGACCTCATCAAAAAGCTGGGCTGAGCCCGCGGACATCAAAAACACATGGGATCGTTTCGGTCTTGCCGAAACGATCCCATGTGAAAAATAATCCCCGTATCTTACAGATTGTCGTCCAGAAAACGGATCGTCCTTCTCAGGAGCTCCGCCGCCTGGGGCTTTTCTGTTTCCCGGTCAAAATCGTGGACCCTGGAGGGCGCCACGTATCGGACCGGATCGTACAGATTGCAGATCGCGGTGAATTCATCGAAGGGCACGTCCGGATCCCCGGAGGCGTGGCAGGCGAACAAAGGCCTGGGATAGGTCTCCACCCCCCGCAGGGAGTACATGGCCAGGAAGTACTTCTCCTTGTCCCGATAGACCTGGGACATCCAGAGGCCGGTCTGTCTGGCGTAAACATACAGACTGTAGTGGGTGTCCATGGTCCCCTCGCAGTGGATCTCGGCGGGGATTGCCTTCAGCACGGACTCCGGCACCGCCGGAAGGGACCTGTAATACGAGCTCGGCTGCCCGTACCAGAAGTCGCACAGGAAGCCGTAACCGTAATAGGAGACCACGCCCGCCGGGTTGCGCTCCGGCCAGGCCTCCGCTCCCAGGTACAGCGCCAGATACGCCCCCGCGGAACGGCCCCACAGGAAGTACGGCAGCCGACCGTCCAGTCCGGGCAGAGCGCCGGAAAGATAGGCGGCCACGGTTTCCCGAAGAGAGTCCAGGATCAACACCAGATCCGCCGCCGGACCCAGCGGGTAATCGCAGGCCACGATGGCGTATCCCGCCTCGGTGAGCATGGTCTTGTGCAGCTCGGGCAGATCGTCCCGGGAGCCATACAGCAGGCCGCCCCCGTGCAGATAGAGCAGCACCGCTTTGACGGGCTGTTCATCGGGCATAATAACGGTGACTTTTTTCCGGAAGGGTTCTTCCTGAAGCGTGAAAATGGTCTCGGACAAGATGGATCCACCCCTTTTTTTCCGATCGTGAAAGCGTTTCGAAAAGATTGTATAAAGAAGACAAAAAAAGAATTAAAATATTGTACTTTAAATACGTTGAGAAATACCCTGTGACATGGTATTCCATTGGTATGGGATGTCTCGGGTTATAACACATAACACATTATATCAGTGAAAGCGAGGAAAAGCAATGAGCTATCTCAACAATCGCGTGGGCCACAGGGATGAGCTTCTGGAGACCAGGAGCGTCGTCAAGAAAGAGAACTATGTTCTCCTGGAGGTCGACGGCCTTGTGAAGAACGCGGTCCCCGGCTACTCCAAATGCGACGTGACCATCCTCGGCTCCCCCGCCATGGGCGCCAGCTTCGCCGACTACTACGTGACCGCCCATGACGGCGGCTGCAACGAGTCCATCGGCGGCAACGGCATCGAGTCCTTCCTGTATGTGGTCAGCGGCAAGGTCAGCGTGAAAAACGGCGACGGGGCTGCCGAGCTCACCGAGGGCGGTTATATCTACTCCCCCGCCGACCTCCCCTTCTCTTTCAAAAACGAGTCCGGCGAGGACGCGGTGCTTTACATTTACCGCCGCCGCTATGAGCCTCTGCCCGGCCTGTCCGCCCATACCGTGGTGGGCAACGTCAACGAGCTGCCCTGGATCGAGTACGAGGGCATGAAGGAATGCCACGTCCGGGATCTGCTCCCCTCCGCCGGCGACTTCGGCTTTGACATGAACATGCATATCCTCCGCTTCGCCCCCGGCGCCTCCCACGGCTATATCGAGACCCACGTCCAGGAGCACGGCATGCTGTTCCTCACCGGCAAGAGCATGTACCGGCTGGACGGCGACTGGGTCCCCGTGAAGAAGGGCGACTATGTGTTTATGGACGCCTACTGCCCCCAGGCCTGCTACGCGGTGGGCGACGAGGATCACACCTATATCTATTCCAAAGACTGCAACCGTGACGTTGCGCTGTAAGAAAGGAGTCAAACCATGAAGCTTCAGAGACAGGAACTCAAGGACTTGATGAAGAACAAGCTGCATGCCGCCGGCCTCTCCGAGGAACACGCCGACATGACCGCCGAGATCCTCACCTGGTCCGACGAGCGCGGCTATCACTCCCACGGCGCCGTCCGGGTGGAGTACTACAGCGAGCGGATCTTCAAGGGCGGCATCACCGTGGACCCCAAATTCGAGTGGAAAGAGACCGGCCCCTGCTCCGCCATCTTCGAGGCGGATAACGGCTGCGGTTATGTAGCGGCCACCCTGGCCACCGAAAAGGCCATCGAGATGGCCAAGAAGAACGGCATCGCCGTGGTGGGCATCCGCAACTGCTCTCACACCGGCTCCATCGGCTACTACACCGAGATGTGCGCCAAGGAAGGCCTGGCCGCCATCTGCTTCTGCCAGTCCGACCCCATGGCCGTTCCCTTCGGCGGCGCCGAGCCCTACTTCGGCACCAACCCCATCTCCTTCGCCGCCCCCACCGCTGACGAGCGGAACGTGGTTTTCGACATGGCCACCACCGTTCAGGCCTGGGGCAAGATCCTGGACAAGCGTTCCCGCAATCTGTCCATCCCCGCCGACTGGGCCGTGGATGAGGACGGCAACCCCGTCACCGACCCCCACAAGGTCAACGCTCTGGTTCCCATCTCCGGCGCCAAGGGCTACGGACTGATGATGCTGGTGGACGTGTTCTCCGGCGTGCTGCTGGGCGTGCCCTTCGGCGGCCACGTGAGCTCCATGTACCACGACCTGTCCGAGGGCCGGAATCTGGGCCAGATGATCATCGTCATGGACCCCGACCGGTTCGTCGGCGCGGAGCTGTTCAAGAAGAACATGTCCCAGGAGCTGGATGAGCTGGGCGCCATCAAGCCCGCCCCCGGCAACAAGAAGGTCTACTATCCCGGCGAGCGCGCCGAAATGCGCAAGAACGAGGCCTACGCCACCGGCGGCGTGGAGATCGTGGATGAGATCTACGAGTACCTGAAGAGCGATAAGATCCACTTTGACCGTTACGACCACAAAAACCGTTTTGCCGACTGATTTAAGGAGGGTGCTATGTTAAGAACAATTGTCGAGAAGGGCAGCTACCATGACTCCGTCGTGCTGATGCTGCTCACCAACGAGATCTCCGCCCTGGAGGGCGTCAAGAAGGTCTCCATCATGATGGCGACTCCGGCCAACAAGGACATCTTCAAGCAGAGCGGCCTGGACACCAAAGAGCTGATGGAAGCCTCCGCCAACGACATGGTGGTCGTGGCCGATGTGGACGACGACGCCATGCTGGACGTCATCATGGAAAAGACCGCCGAGTTCTTCAAGGCGCAGATGGCCGACAAGGCCGGCGCCAAGGAGGACGAGAGCGCCAAGTCCTGGGAGCGTGCGCTGACACTGCTGCCCGACGCCGATATGGCCGTCATCTCCATCCCCGGCGCTTACGCCGCGCTGGAGGCCGACCGGGCGCTGGACGAGGGGCTGCATGTGTTCATGTTCTCCGACAACGTGACCATCGAGGACGAAAAGCGGCTCAAGGAAAAAGCCCATGAAAAGGGCCTGCTGGTCATGGGACCCGACTGCGGCACCGGCATCGTGCAGAGCGTGCCCATCGCCTTCACCAACAGCGTGTCCCCCGGCTCCATCGGCATCATCGGCGCTTCCGGCACCGGCATCCAGGAGCTGACCTGCATTATCGACCGGCTGGGCGAGGGCGTCACCAACGCCATCGGCACCGGCGGACGTGACCTGTCCGTGGAAGTCGGCGGCATCACCATGATGGACACCATCGACGCCATGGAGGCCGACGAGGCCGTCAAGGTCATGATCGTTATCTCCAAGCCCCCCGCAAAGGCTGTCCGTGAGAAGATCTCCGCCAGGCTGAGCAATTTCTCCAAGCCCGTTGTCACCCTGTTCCTGGGCGAAAAGCCCACCTATCACGAGGAAGGCTTCTATCACGCCTACACTCTGGACGAGGCTGCCCGGCTGGCCGTCAGCCTGGTCCGCGGCCAGAAGGTCCCCGAGGCCTCCGCGGATGTGGACAGCTCCGAGTTCTTCAAGAAGGAAGAGAAGAAGAGCATCAAGGCCTACTACTCCGGCGGCACCCTGGCCAACGAGGCGGCCATGCTCATCAAGGACGCGCTGGCTCTGGCCATCCCGCCTGAGAAGCATGAGGGCTTCATGCTCAAGCATGACGGCCACATCGTGGTGGACCTGGGCGACGACGTGTACACGCAGGGCACTCCTCACCCCATGATCAACCCCGCCAAGCGCATCGAGTGCATGGAGGAGGCCGTCGACGATCCCTCCACCGGCGTGGTGCTCTTTGACGTTATGCTGGGCTACGGCTCCCACGAGGATATGGCCGGCGCCCTGATTCCCACCATCCTGAAGCTCAAGGAAAAGGCCGCCGCCCAGAACCGGAAGGTGTTCTTTGTCAGCACCGTCTGCGGCACCCGCCGGGATTACCAGGGCTACGACGAGGCCGTGAACAAGCTGAAGGAAGCCGGCGTCATCGTCTGCGAGACCAACAAGGTCGCCTGCCGCGTGGCCATCAACGCCATCGGTCTGGACTTTGAGGAGCCCGTCAAGGAGATCCGGCCCAAGCAGGTCCTCCCCTACGAGAAGGCCCCCGCCTCCGAGCACATCCTCCACATGCTGGCCAACAAGCCCAAGGTCATCAACCTGGGTCTCACCAGCTTCACCGACGTCTGCCGTCAGTTCGGCTGCGAGGCGGTGCAGTACAACTGGAACCCGCCCGCCGGCGGCGACATCACCCTCATCAAGGCTCTGCAGTTCCTGCGGAACACCGATGTGGACGAGAAGAACCGGGAAGTCATCGCCAAGGTCATCGCCGCTCAGCCCCGTCTGGTGGACAATGTCCGCGCCAAGGAAGTGGTGCCCGAGCTCAACGAGGGCATGACTATCCTCCACGCCGGTCCTCCCATCGACTATCCCCAGATGCCCGACACCGTCCAGGGCTCCTGCGTGGGCGCTGTGCTGTTTGAGGAGTGGGCGCAGGACGAGGCGGGCGCCCGTGCCCTGCTGGAGTCCGGCAAGGTCCGCTTCATCCCCTGCCACCATGTCCGGGCCGTCGGCCCCATGGGCGGCATCACCACCGCCAACATGCCCGTGTTCGTGGTTCGAAACGATACCGACGGCAACGAAGCCTACTGCACCATGAACGAAGGCATCGGCAAGGTGCTCCGCTTCGGCGCTTACAGCGAGGAGGTCGTGAATCGGCTGCGCTGGATGCGCGACGTGCTCGGCCCCACCCTGGGCCGCGCCCTGCGCACCATCAAGGGCGGCCTGCAGGTCAACCCCATGATCGCCAAGGCCATCGCCATGGGCGACGAGTTCCATCAGCGGAACATCGCGGCGTCCCTGGTGTTCTTCAAGGAGATGGCTCCCATCATCGAGAAGCTGGACATGCCCGCTGAGGACCGCTTCGCCGTCATCAAGTTCCTGGCCGACACCGACCAGTTCTTCCTGAACATCATGATGGCCACCGGCAAGGCCATCATGGACGGCGCCCGGATGGGGACCGACGGTACCGTCGTCACCGCCATGTGCCGCAACGGCGTGGACTTCGGCATCCGGATCGCCGGCATGGGCGACGAGTGGTTCACCGGCCCCGTGGGCACGCCTCAGGGCCTCTACTTCACCGGCTACGACGGAGAGGACGCCTGCCCCGATATCGGCGACAGCGCCATCACCGAGACCGTCGGTGTGGGCGGCATGGCCATGATCGCGGCCCCCGCCGTCACCCGGTTCGTGGGCGCCGGCGGCTTTGAGGACGCCGTCCGCACCAGCAACGAGATGATGGAGATCGTCATTGACCGGAACCCCAACTATATCATCCCCAACTGGAGCTTCAAGGGCACCTGCCTGGGCATCGACGCCCGTCTGGTGGTGGAGAAGCAGATCACGCCCGTGATCAACACCGGCATCGCCCACAAGGTGGCCGGCTATGGCCAGATCGGCGCCGGTACCGTGCATCCCCCGCTGGCCTGCTTCGAGAAGGCCGTGCTGGCCTATGCCAAGAAGCTGGGCTTTCAGGAGTAATTGATACGAAAAGAGGACGGCGGCGTCCGTCCTCTTTTTCAAAAGGAGGCAACCATGAGTACAAAAACAGTTGTCATCGCGCTGGGCGGAAACGCCCTGGGCAATAACATCGAGGAGCAGAAGGAAGCCGTTGCCAAAACCGCCAAGGTCATCGTCGATCTGGTGGAGCAGGGCCACCGTCTGATCATCACCCATGGCAACGGCCCTCAGGTCGGTTTCATCCAGAAGGCCATGGACGAGATCGTGCTTACATCCAAGGATTACAAGCAGATCCCCCTCCCCACCAGCGTGGCCATGAGCCAGGGCTATATCGGCATCGATCTGCAGAACGCCATCAAATATGAGCTTGCCCGCCGGGGCATCGACAAAAAGGTCTCCACCATTCTCTCCCAGGTGGAGGTGGACCCCGCCGACCCCGCCTTCGACAACCCCACCAAGCCCATCGGCCGGTTTCTGACGAAGGAAGAGGCGGAGGAGCTGGAGAAGGAAGGCATCCGCTGCATGGAGGACGCCGGCCGCGGTTATCGGCAGGTAGTGGCTTCTCCCATGCCCAAGCGCATCCGTGAGCTGGAGACCATCCGCACCCTGCTGGACGCCGGCCACATCGTCATCACCTGCGGCGGCGGCGGTATCCCCGTCATCGAAAAGGACGGACAGCTGATCGGCGCCAACGCCGTCATCGACAAGGACAACGCCTCCAGCCTGCTGGCCTCCAAGATCGGCGCGGACACGCTGGTGATCCTCACCGCCGTGGAAAAGGTGGCCATCAACTGGGGCAAGCCCAATCAGGAGTGGCTCTCCACCCTTACGGTGGCGCAGGCGAAGGAGTACATCGCGCAAAACCAGTTTGCCAAGGGCAGCATGCTGCCCAAGGTGGAGGCGGCCATCCGCTTTGCCTCCTCCGGCGAGAACAAGAGCGCCCTTATCACCCTGCTGGACAAGGCCAAGGAGGGCATCGAGGGCAAGACCGGCACGGTCATCACCTCGTAAGCGTCTGACAAAACAGCCGTTCGCCTTGTGCGAACGGCTGTTTTTTTGTGCTCCACCGCGTGAGATATGTGGTATACTGTCTGATAAGCAAGGAAAGGAGGCGCGTCATGTTCCGACTCTACTCTGAGAAAAAGGCGGAAGCGATCCTCGGCGGGCTGGAAGAAACGCTCCGGGAGATCGCCGGGATCTGCCGTCTGCCCAAGGCGTGTCTCCGGGCGGTGCTCTTCCGGGAGATCACCCACATCGACATCCTGGACATTCCCGCCGACGCCGCGGTGCGCTTCTACTGGTTCCGCCGCGGGCTGCGCGAAACGCTCTGCCGCCTGGGTCTGCTGAAAGATCCGACGCCACGGCTGAACCGGGGCGTATTCGGGAAAAAGGACAGCTCTACCGGCTACGCACAGATCTTCGCCCGGGTAGCGATCGAGGCCGTCAACTTCGCCTGCGACCGGGGCGTCGTCACATACGCCGCGCTGGGTCTGCCGGAACGGCGGCACTCCCCTGCCCGGCCGGAGGATCTGCGGTACATGTGGCGCAGGCTCGTCCGGGATCGGAGGTTCAATCTGACGGCGGGGGCTTTGAATCTTCTTTCCGCCGCGGAGGAAATGACCGGTCGGACAGATTTTGATTCCTTCTCCCCGGAAGAGCTGCAGCTGGTGTTCACCCGCTACAACGCCGACACAAGGCAGATCACCGCCTATGGCCGGGACGTTTACCAGAGATATCTCCGCTACCGGGATCAAGAGAAGGATACGACGGAGGCATGATGATGATGGATCGAAGTCAGGTCATCGCCCATATCCGGGACCGGTTCGGAGGCGAACCGGAATACCCCTGGGCCGGCTCGCCGGACAGCTTCATCGTCCGGCACGCATCCAACCGGAAGTGGTACGCTCTTGTGATGGGCGTGGAGCGCCGGCGTCTGGGGCTTCCCGGCGAGGGAGCCGTGGATGTGCTGAACGTGAAGTGCGGGCCGATCCTGGGCGGCTCCTATCGCTCTTTGCCCGGGGTGCTGCCCGCCTATCATATGAACAAAAACCACTGGCTCACCGTGCTGCTGGACGGCACCGTTCCGGACGACGCCATCATCGAACTTCTGGAGATCAGCTATGATCTGACCAACCGCCGCGTTAAACCAAAGAAAGCGTAAAAGCACCCCGGCCCACGGGCCGGGGTGCTTTTGTTATGAGGATCAGAAGCTGATATCCGGAGTGTTGTCCCGCTGGTAGGAGCACCAGTTGCCGTTTTCGATCAGCTCCTCACGGGCCAGCACGGACAGGAGCTCCTCCGTCTGGCCCCGAAGGGCGATCTGCTCGGACATGCGGGCGTAAAACCGGGCCATCTTCGTGTGGTCGGACACCTGCCGGGGCAGAGAAAGCTTGCCGTAATAGTTGGCTATGAACAGCGTGGAGGCGGAAATGGCGCCAAGAACGATCTTCAGCACCGTGCGGTAAATCTCCACGTCCCTCACCGGGATCACCGCGCTCATGAGCCAGCCGCCGCAAAGGATCTCAAACCCCAGCGCCGCCAGATACAGCCCCACGCTCACCCAAAGGGCGACAGACACCATTCGGCCGCTGACCTCATTTTTCCGGAGGGATCTTCCCTGGGCGCGGGCGTGATACGAACGCTGCCCCTCCACCCAGCTGTCACGGATGCTGCGCTTCTCCCCCGGCAGCGGTCCCACGGCCAGAGCGCACAGAGCGTCCAGGATCCAGGCAGTCTCCTCCTGCTGGGTCCAGGAGAGGAGCGTGGCCGTCTCGATATGGCTGCCCGCGTACCGAAGAAAGGCCTGCACGCGGAAGGATTCCGCCAGCGCGCGATATTCGATGTATCGACGGTGGCAGGCGGACCGGGCGGCGATCCGCTGGGTCAACCAGGCCAGCAGGATCATGGCGCCGCAGACAAAGATCATCCACTCGGCCTCCGCCTCGTCGTACAGGAGGAAAGACAGAGTAAGGATCATGCTGAACGCGGCCAAGAGCGCCAGGATCCTTCGATAGATCCCCGCATAATACACGCTCAGATTGTCGGCGGTCACGTACATCCCGGCCATGCGCTTCAGGATAGGGTCGTCCGGACGATCCGGAGGCAGGAGCTCCTTGGCGGGAGCGGGATGCTCCTCTGTCAGGCGGTTGAACTCCTCGGTCTTGTCCAGAACATCCAAGACCGCCTCCATATGGCCCAAAACGTGAACGGCGCCGGCGGGCTCCCCTGTTCTGTCTCCCCGGGGCGTGAAGATATGGACCACCGCCTCGTTGCTCTCGCTTCGCATCGAGGCGCCGGAAGCTGGGCTGTAGGCTCCGTGAAGGGCAAAATCCACCGCTTCCGCCGTGCCGCAGGCGGAGGGCTTCCCCTCGCCCCCATCCCAGAGCGCCAACAGGATATGGCAGTGGGCCGCAACATAGATCCCCGCCTGGCGATACTGAAAATCACGGTCGATGGTTTCCGGGACAGGCTCCGTGGGAGGCGTCACAAAGACCTGTCCGGCTTCGGCGCATCGGGTCCGGAACTGTGCGAGCCCGTCAGCGGAGAAATCCTTCTCATACTCCTCCGCGGCCATGGGGAGGGCCGCGATGAGGGGTATGCCAAGCTCGTGCGCGGCCTCCGCGCACAGAAGATCCGCTCCCTCCGCCATGCTGCAGAGCATGATAAGCTCCGAATGGGGGCAGCGCTCCCGGATCTTGTTCAGTTCGCCTTTCACGGCGGCGTACAGCGCCGGCCGATCCTCCTCCCGGAGAAGGCGGTGGCCTGTCACGCCGACCATAATGGGGATCTTTGTTTTCTGGTCCATGATCGCTCCCGCTCGCTGACTGTCCATGTTGGATTCTTTAAAACAGTATACAGGATTCCCCCGCAAATCGCAAGACAGCAGCGCATTTCACGGATCCATTATCCTCGTCCCGGCCGTCCTCAGTTACCCGGAGTTGCCTTTCCCGGCGGTCTGTGATATGATAAAAAACCGAATAACGGAAAGGGCGGCCCGCCATGCTGGAAAAGCTTCCTCCGCTGGAGCGGAAATATCAGGAAATCGAATACTCTCTCGCCCAGCCGGAGATCTGGTCCGACCCGGAGGCGGCCGCGCGTCTCAACCGGGAAAAACGGGAGCTGGAGCCGCTGATGGAGGTCTGGCGCCGTTTTCAGCGTTTCCGTTCCGAACGGGAGGCGGCGCTGGAGCTTGTGAACGATCCGGAAATGCGGGAGCTGGCCCGGGAGTCCGCCGAGGAGGCCCTGGTCGGAATGAACGCCGCCGAGGAGGAGATGAAGCTCCTGCTCCTGCCCAGGGACCCGGACGACGATAAAAACGTGATCGTGGAGATCCGGGGCGGCGTGGGCGGCGAGGAAAGCGCCCTGTTTGCCGCCGACCTCTTCCGGATGTACGCCATGTACGCCGAGAGAAAGGGATTTTCGGTGGAGATCGCCAACCGGAGCGAAACCGAGCTTGGCGGCATCCGGGAAATCAGCTTCGTGGTCCAGGGGGAAGGCGCTTTTTCCCGTTTCCGGTTCGAGAGCGGCGTCCACCGGGTGCAGCGGGTGCCGGAAACGGAGGCCCAGGGACGTATCCATACCAGCACCTGCACCGTGGCGGTGCTGCCGGAGCTGGCGGAAACGGAGTTTGCGCTGGACCCCAGGGATGTGCAGATCGATACGTTCCGTTCGTCCGGCGCGGGCGGCCAGAAGGTGAATAAGACCTCCAGCGCCATCCGCGTGACCCATCTGCCCACGGGCATGGTGGTGGAATGCCAGGACGAACGGAGCCAGTACAAAAACAAGGCCCGGGCGCTGAGTATCCTTGCGTCCCGTCTGGCCCAGGCGGAAAAGGAACGTCAGGACGCGGAGGTCTCCGCCCAGCGGCGATCCCAGGTGGGGTCCGGCATGCGCAACGAGCGCATCCGCACCTATAACTTCCCTCAGGGCAGGGTCACGGATCACCGGATCGGCCTGACGCTCTACCGACTGGACGCGGTGATGAACGGAGATCTGGATGAGCTGATCGACGCCCTGCTCACCGCCCGCCGGGCCGAGCAGCTCCGCTTGACCGAGGGGGAGGGTTAAAGGATGGACACTCTCATTATCCGCAAAACGGAAGAATTGCCGGAGGCCGCCAAAGCTCTTTCTCGCGGCGGCATGGCGGCCGTCCCCACCGAGACGGTGTACGGCCTCTGCGTCAACGGCCTGGATGCCGACGCTGTCCACCGTCTCTACGAGGTCAAGGGCCGGCCTGAGGTCAAGCCCCTGTCCCTGATGGTCCCGGACGTTGACGAACTCCAAAAATACACGGTGGACCCGCCGCGGGCCGCCTTTACGTTGGCGGAATGGTTCTGGCCCGGACCTCTGACCATCGTTCTCAAAGCCGGGGACGCCGTCCCCCCCATCACGCGGGCGGACAGGCCCACCGTGGGGCTCCGCTGTCCCGACCATCCCATGGCGCTGGCCCTGCTCGCATCGCTCTCCTTCCCTCTTGCCGGGCCGTCCGCCAACCCTTCCGGGCAGCCCAGTCCCAAAACCGCGGAGGAAGTCCTGGCTTACTTTGACGGGAAGATCGACGCGGTGATCGACGGAGGCCCCTGCGGCATCGGCACCGAGTCCACAGTGCTGGACCTGAGCGCGGTACCCTTCCGCATCCTTCGGCAGGGCGCTCTTTCCCGGGACGCCATCCAGGCGGCGCTGCGGAACGGCCTGAAGGTCATCGGCGTTACCGGCGGCACCGGCAGCGGCAAGACCACCGTCATCCGGCTGCTGGAGAAAAAGGGCGCGCTGGCCCTGGACTGCGATCAGATCTATCATGAGCTTCTGGAACGCAGCGAGCCCATGCTCCGCGAGCTTCGGGAACGCTTTCCCGACGCTTTCTTTGACGGGAAGCTGGACCGGAAAGCCCTGGGCGCGGCGGTATTCGCCTCTCCGGAGGAGCTTGCGGCTTTGAACGCCGTCACCCACCGGTATGTGGGGCGGGAGGTCTCCCGCCGTCTGGATGAATTCGCCTGGCGGGGCGGCACCACGGCGGCGGTGGATGCCATCGCCCTGTTTGAGAGCGGACTGGCCGACGAATGCAGCCTGACCGTGGGCGTCCTCGCTCCGGAGGAGCTGCGGCTGCGGCGGATCATGGCCCGGGAGGGCATCGACGAGGAATACGCCATGGCGCGGATCCGGGCCCAGAGGCCGGACGACTTCTTCCGGGAGCGCTGCGACCGGGTACTGGTCAACGACTCCACCCCGGAGGCGCTGGAAAAACAGTGTGAAATACTATTTGGGATATAAGGAGGAACTGAGATGGAAGAGAAGGACAACGGTCTCCGGGAGGAGCTGTTTTATCAGCAGAAGCACGGCTACGATCTGATCGAACTGGACGAGCGGCTGAAGCTGGAGGCATACTGCGAGGACTACAAGGCATTCCTGGAAGTCTCCCGCACCGAGCGGGAAGCCGTCCGGGAGGCCATCCGCCAGGCGGAGGAAGCCGGTTTCGTGCCGCTGCGCCGCGGGATGGAGCTCTCCGCCGGCACAAAGGTCTATAAAAGCGTACGGGGCAAGGCTCTGATGCTGGCGGTTATAGGGAAAAAAGCCCTGGACCACGGCGCCAATATCGCCGCGGCCCATGTGGATTCCCCCCGGCTGGATCTCAAGCCGCTGCCTCTCTTTGAAAACAGCGAGCTCTGCTATTTCAAGACCCATTATTACGGCGGCATCAAAAAGTACCAGTGGCTCACCATTCCTCTGGAGCTCCACGGCGTAGTCACCAGGAAGGACGGCGTCACGGTGGAAGTGGTCATCGGCAAGGACCCCGAGGACCCCAAATTCGTCATCACTGACCTTCTCCCCCACCTGGCAAAGGACCAGATGGGCAAATCCGCTTCTGATTTTGTCCCCGGAGAGAATCTCAGCCTTTTGATCGGCAGCGTCCCCTACGCCGACGAGGGCAAGGACCGTGTGAAGCTGGCGGTGATGTCCCTGCTCAACGACCGCTACGGCATTACGGAGGAGGACCTCCTCTCCGCGGAGCTGGAAGTCGTGCCCTCCTATGACACCTGCGACGTGGGCCTTGACCGCTCTTTTATCGGCGGCTACGGTCACGACGACCGGGTGTGTGCCTATGCCGAGCTGAAAGCCATTTACGAGACCGAGGCCCCGGAGCGCACCGCCGTGTGCATCCTTGCCGACAAGGAGGAGATCGGCTCGGTAGGCGTCAGCGGCATGCAGAGCACCGCCTTTGAGACCTTTATGCAGGATCTCTGCGCCGCCCAGAAGGTCCATCTGCGCCACTGCCTGGAGAACAGCTTCTGCGTCTCCGCGGACGTGTGCAACGCCTTTGACCCCCTGTTCCCGGAGGTCAGCGAAGCGCCCAACCGCAACGGCGCCAAGGTGAACTACGGTATGGGTATCTGCAAATTCACCGGCTCCAGAGGCAAGGGCGGCAGCAACGACGCCTCCGCGGAG
>JAEEGL013047245.1_pt1 | contig 26959 bp, 18 predicted proteins | sample 9134231 | NCBI WGS metagenome assembly JAEEGL01 (sample SAMN16246548, study PRJNA631951) | gut metagenome | biome: gut microbiome; feature: rumen; material: fiber-attached | host: Bos | place: Iran: Karaj | collected 2018-10 | reverse complement strand
TTCGGATTCCTTAATTACAATGCTCATGAGATGCTTGGAACCATTCGTGAAGCAGAGCGTGTCTTCTATGACCAGAAGCGCGAGTGGAATAAGATGATCGACAGAGCAATGGCAGTTGACTTCTCATGGAAGGTATCTGCCGAGAAATATCAGGAGATGTATGACTGGCTTAAGCCATAACTCATAATCATTAGGATGGAGAGCAGCACTAACAGTAATAATTCCAAAAAGGGACTATTGTTTCAGGCCGGGATTCTTGCTATTGCAGGAGTGATATCAAGGATCATCGGCCTGTTATATGGAAGTCCTCTGGCAGCCATTATCGGAGATGAAGGTAATGGCTATTATGGTGCGGCATATGCCATCTATACAATAGTTCTTTTAATATCTTCTTACAGCATTCCCTCAGCCATGTCCAAGATAATATCCGGCAAGCTTGCGGTAAAAGAGTACAGGAACGCCCACAGGATATTCAGATGCGCACTGATTTATGTAGCTGTTGTGGGCGGCATAGGCAGTCTTGTACTTTTCTTTGCAGCTGATGTACTGGTGGCAGGAAGGTCTGCGCTCGTACTTCGGTTCTTTGCTCCCACGATATTCTTCTTCGGATTTCTGGGAGTTCTCAGGGGCTATTTTCAGGCCCACAGGACCATGGTCCCCACTTCACTTTCACAGCTGATAGAACAGGTATTTAATGCGATTGTCAGTATAAGCGGAGCTCTTATTCTCACCAATATGGCCGGGACTGATGACCCTTCGAAAAGAGCTGTTTACGGTGCCATAGGCAGTGCTCTTGGCACAGGCTCCGGAGTTGTCATTGCACTTATCTTTATGTATCTGGTCTACAGATACAACAGGAAAGGTATCTCAGTGAGACTGGAGAAGGATACGCATGAGGATATGGCAAACTGGCAGATATTTAAGCTGATCTTTATGATAGTAACTCCTTTCATACTGAGTACCTTCATATATAATCTGTCAACATCTCTGAACTCAACACTGTTTTCAAGAATATTGATGCATGTCAAGGGAATGGATGAGAGTGCCATCGCTTATCAGTATGGAATATTCTCAAGGAAGGCAATGGTCATTACAAACCTTCCCATAGCACTGGCCAGTGCTGCGGCCTCAGCCATGATACCAGAGGTGTCTACAACATTTTCTACAGGCGATATCAAGCAGGCGGGGCGTACTGTCTCCAGAGTCACAAGGGTCATCCTTATGATATCTATCCCATGTGCAGTGGGACTGCTGGCTCTTGCCAGGCCTGTGATGATGATCCTGTTCCCGCAGAGGGCGTCACTGGATGAGGCAGCTATGCTCCTTAGATTTTTGTCTGTTACAGTTGTTTTTTACTCGCTTTCAACCGTGACCAATGCAGTACTGCAGGGCATCGGTAAAGTCAACTCTCCGGTCATCAATGCCGTGATCGCGCTGGTGATCCAGAGCGGAGTGCTGACAGTCCTTCTTATATATACTGATCTTGGTGACATTGCACTTTGTATCGTTACAGTCATTTATTCGCTGCTGATGTGTGTATTCAATAATGTGGTAATGGTGAGGAACCTGCCAATAACCACAAATATTAAAAAGACATTTGTCCTGCCGGGCATATCCGCTCTCGTAATGGGAGCAATCGCATTTGGGATTTATGAATTGGCTTCCTTCTTATTAATAAAGGCAATGAGTGGAGAGTATTTTGTGAATCTGATCTCGACTGCAATAGCAGCGTTTGTTGGAGTATTTGTTTATTTTGTCGTGCTGATCAAATCCGGAGGAGCATCGGAAGATGATATCAGGAGATTCCCGAAGGGAAGGACCATAGCAGGACTCTTAAAGAAAATCAGAGTATTGTGACCTTATAAATGAAATGATGTGAAAGAAGGGTGATGGATTTTTGTTTCATCACCCTTCTATTTTTTTGAAAAAATTATTAAAAAATGATGTATTTTTGTTTTGGCTATGTTATAGTAAGTTTATATATTTAACTTTTTTTTTATATTTTCAGGAGGGGATAAAACTTTATGAAAAAGCATGGTAGGTTACTGGCGTTTATCCTTGCATTTTCCCTTGTATTTACTACATTTGGAGCGAACTTCTCGGATATTAGGGCATATGCAGCACAGGCGACAGACCAGGAATTCGAAGATGGTGTGAAGGACATATTTGAACCTCTGGATCAGATCCAGGAAGAAGATACTGAGGTCCAAGAGGATGAGCCCGATGCTTCAGAGGGGGCGTCTGAAGATGTGGAAGAAGAGGAAGAGGAAACAGCTGAATCTCCAACAGATGGTGAAGAAGCTGCAGAGGCTTCAACCGGTGACACAGAGGAGGCAGATGCTTCCGCAGAGGAAACTCAGGAAGCTAAAGAGCCCGAGCAGGAAGTTACTACTGAGACTACTGAGGCCACTGAGGGTTCTGAGGCTGTTGAGTCTTCTGAGCCTGTTGACACAGCTTCCGGTGAGAGCACAGAGACGGTAGAAGAAGGTAAGGATGAGTCCGCTGCAGAAGTTCCTGCGGAGGATGTTACACAGACAGCAGCTCCTGCCGAGGAGGAAAAGGAAGAATCCGAGGAAACTAAGGAAACTGCTACTGAGGCTGCAGAGGCCGCTACTGAGGCGTCGTCAGAGGAGACTACAGAGGAAACTGTAGAGGAATCGACAGAGGCTTCTTCAGAGGCTGCAACAGAGGCTGCAACAGAATTGACTTCAGAAGAAGAGGAAACCGATGTAGAGGCTGCTACTGAGGCTACAACTCTTGAAGAGGAAGAGGAAGAAGAGGAGGACGCTTCCGAGACCGGTTCTTCCAAGAAAAAAGAGAAGAAGGAAAAGGAAGAAAAAGAAGAGAAGGAAAAGAAGGAAAAAAAGATCGAAAAGACTGAAGCCTTCTCTGACAGCGTAGAAATAGATGGAATCAACATCGTTGCCAGCGCTGATGCAGGTGTTCTTCCAAATGATGCATATCTCGATGTTAAGAAGGTTTCTTCCGGCAAGGAAGCAGCTATCGGGGATATGATCGATGACCAGCTTGGAGAAGAGCAGGAAGTAGACAGCACGTTCTCATATGACATCAATATCCGTTCAGAGAGCTGTGTTACCGACGACAATCCAAAGGGTTATGTACAGCCTGAGGACGGGAATACAGTTTCCGTTACTTTTGAGAGCATTGCAGCCGCACAGGATGACAGCCTTTCTCTGTCTGTTTACCATGTGGCGGATGACCTCTCATCTGCAAGTGAGGTTGCCAGCGAGGGGACAGAGGCAACTGATATCGGATTTGAAGCTGAGCATTTCTCAATTTATACGGTTACAATTATCAGGAACGACGCCGGCACGGAGGAGGAATATACTTTCAAGATTTCTCTTTATGATACAGAGGGAAATCCGATCGGAGAATTTGACAGTTCAGAACTCTTTGATGCTAAGACAGCTGCAACTGTAAAGGTAGAGGATATAGCTCCTATAATCGATGGTTATAATTTCGACAGAGCAGAGTTCTCCGGAGAAATATTTGATGAGTTTACGATTGAGGGTTATAACCCGAATCCTAAACAACCACAGACGACTAATAATCTGGTTATAAATGTATGCAAGGATAAGGATGGCAAGAGTGAGAAGATTGGAATATTGACAAGAGGCATAATCCCTCATTCTGTAAAGTTTATCTATAAAAAAGCAGAAGCAGCTTCTTCTTATACGGCTAATGATCATATCTCGCTTACAATAACAGATAAGAATATCAGCCAGGATCTGAATGATTTACAGGTTCTGATCAGCGTAGGAGACAACAGTGGTTTTGAGGAAATAGGTAAAATCAAATCAGGAGCAGGAGTTGTCAACAAGTTTACTTACCAACTTGCCAATGCTATAGATGAAAAAACTGCAATCCAGTTTCAGATTGGAAACTCTACTATTGGTAAACTCACTAAAGCTCAGATAATAGATGCATATAACAGATATCAAAAGGCACATAACGGAGAAGAAAAGACCGGTTATGACTTTGCGTTCAGTCTCAGTGATCTGGGAATTACAACACCTGAGCATAAACTGACTGTTATAGACAGATTTATCACTCTTGATGGTCAAAAAGAAGATCATATAAGAGAAAATGTAAAAGTGAAGAAAAATGGCAAATATTCAGTTGAGACTCTTAAACACCCTTATTTTGATGATGTCGCGTGGTTTGAGAGAATTGGATATAAGTATAATGGCTTTACAAAAAAAGAAAATGGCATAGAGACCCAGAGTGGGGATAAGAATGAAAAAACTGTGACAGGCACGCTTACTGCAGATACTGAAGTGGTTTTTGAGTTCAAACAAGTTGAGACAGAGAAAATTGCATTCTTTGTTCTTGGAAAGAATAATAATCTTGAGGAGGGCAAGAAGGAAAATGGCCCTCAGTCTAATGAATATTATCTGCCGTGGAATAATGGTAAAAAGGAATGGACAGGAACAGCTTATAATATTGATCTGGTAGTTGGTTCAGAAGGTGTATCAGGTATAACACATCTTGCATCAATGCATCAGGATACAGGTGTCAAGGTTTATCAATCTTTAATGGATTGGAAGAACGGAGTACCTAAGGATGCAATAGGTTATACGTTTGATACCGGTGTTGAGGCAAAAATCACAGCCAGGCTTCATGATCAGGATGTAGGATTCCCTGACGAATTTACTGTAAAAGATATTATCTGGTACGTTTACAAGCGACAGGGTGATGGTTCTCATATTGATGGTTATGTCGCAACAAATGTTACATATCATGGAAATGGTGGTTACACTAAGGATAATAAAGACACTGTTCCTGATGATAAGGTCAGATTTGGCAGTGATGTAACTATCAGATCAAATGATAGAAATGATATTGGATTTGTATACGAGGGAAACAAGTTCCTGGGATGGAGCACTGATGAGAAGGCAACAGCTCCTGATCCTAACTATAAGGAAGGTAAATATATCAGTAATCTGGAAACCAAGCTTCACCTCTATGCTGTATGGGAGAAGGGCTATGATAATACTCTGGTTGTCAAAGCTCAGGACAACACTAAGAGATATGATGCTACTCCTGTAGACAACGGTGGACTTTCGGCACAGCTTTTCTTAAACGGTACAGAACTTACAGGTGATGCTTCAGATCCATTCGAACTTCTTGACGTAACATTTGACGGAGATATTACAAATGTCAGGGACGATGGTATAGGCAAGAACAGGATCACATCATATGTCATCAAAGACAAAACCAATGATCTGCGCTATGTATGGTCATCCGGAAATGCAAATAACAATACACCTTCCGGAAACGATGTAGTAGAAGTAAAGGACGGAAAAGTCTTAAACAAAAATGGAACTGTTTATATTTCTGTTGTAAACGGTAATCTGTCTGTTACACCAAGAACCATTACACTTACTCCTCAGAATGCTCAGAAGGTCTATGACGGAGATGTGTATTCAGCAGAGCAGTATGTCAATGACGGGCATATCATAAGTTATTATGATGAGTATGCCATAGCTGACGGAGTAACTTACAAGGTCGACGCAGATGTTTCAATACAGAAGGTAAAGGGAGTTGTAGAGAGTATTCCGGGTAATGAGATTACTGTAGGTAAGAATGATGTATCTATCGATGTGAATGGCAAATTCATTAAACCGGGCTCTGATAACGTAATAGTATTGACAAATACTGCAGACCTTAAGATAACTCCTGTGGATATTCACCTCAAGTCTGATTCCCTTGAGAAGGAATATGATGGTTATGCTCTTGTAAATGGCAATACACCGCTGGTTACTGAAACCGGATGGGTAAAAGGTGAGGGTGCCACAAAGATATTTACAGGATCACAGCTTAATGTCGGACAGAGCGATAACAGCTACTACATTGAACCAAATAAGAACCTCCTTGGTGTTGCAACTACAGATTTTACAAACTATAGATTTGTAGATTCCAATGGCGCTGAGATCACAGGAAACTATATCGGAGCGGATGGTGCAACATATAAGAGGTACGGCGAATTTGGAACTCTTACTGTAACGAGCCGCAAAGAAAAGATTAAGCTCTATCTCAAGCTCGATGTAGACCAGTCAGGCAACAACGAGAAGACAGTATATTACGACGGAAAGACTCAGAATGTTGATGTAAAGATAACGGTTACTCATGATATTCAGGTTATCAAGGATGGCACATCTGTATCATCGACAACAAACAATGCAACAACGGTAAATACAACAACCGGAACCAGCGACCAGGCATTCAATATTCTTCCCGGCAAGTCAGATGACAAGTCACTCATTGAGAAGATTTTGAGCTTTGGAACGATTACAGCTTATGCTGCAGATGTTGATGAAGTAACTATTAAGTATGGAGATCTTACCTTCATAATAGCCGGTATCCAGCTTAATGGAGGATCCGGAATTGATGTCGGTGACTACTATGTTACCATTGATCTTACAAAGCTTAAGATAACCATGCAGGGATCAACTAAAGATGTATCTGATGAGTTTGAGGTTGAGGTAATACTGCCTGAGAACTTCAAAAATAATAACAATGGCGATGTTGTGGGTATACTCCACATACTGCCTGTAGAGTACAATGTTAAGACCGGCTCTGCACAAAAGGTATATGATGGCAAGCCTCTGACAAATCCTGAAGCTTCAATTACAGGACTTGTAAATGGTGAGACGGCTTCAATTAAGGCAACAGGATCAATAACAGAAGTTGGATCAGATAAGAATCCATATGAACTGGTATGGGATGGAACTGCCAAGAGTTCAAACTATGTACTTGGAGATGAGGATTTAGGAACACTTACAATTACTCCTGAAGAACCTACACCGAATCCTACTCCTGACCCTGATCCGGATCCAAATCCGAATCCCGGTCCGTCACCGGATCCTGATCCCAATCCTACACCGAATCCTGAGCCGGCTCCTACACCTACACCCGATCCCGATCCCGATCCTATACCCGACCCTGATCCGGATCCAAATCCGAATCCCGGACCTACACCAGATCCGACACCCAATGTCGTTCCCGGTAATCAGGTACTCGGTGCAAGACGTGCAGAGGAAATATCAGGGGCAGTAGACGGAGCTGCAGTTCTCGGAGCAAGAAGAAGCGGCACAGAAGATACTACCAATACACTTGGAAGAATAATCACAATCATAGCTGCTGCATCAATCGGATTTATCATGGTATACATGAAGAGAAAGAGCAGAGAAGAGAGAAATAAATGATCTGATCTGAGAATAAGAAATAACAAAGGATTCCGAAATCGGAATCCTTTGTTTATGTAAAGATATACTGTTCTAGAAAATGAAGGTCATTCGCTTATAAGTTTAAGCGAAGATATATCCGGCGCGATGGCCATGGAGTAGTTGGTGTAGTACACTACAAATCCCGGCTTTGCGCCGTTTGGTTTTTTGACATCTTTGCGTTTTAGATAATCGATCTCAACCTTCTCCTGGTTCTTACCTTTGGAGTAATATCCGGCCAGGGCAGCGGCCTCTTCAAAGGCTCTGTCCGGAACCTCTTTTCCTCCGGTCAGCAGCACAACATGTGATCCCGGAATCTTCTTGGCATGGAACCACCAGTCGCCGCCATTGGCGGTCTTGAAGGTCAGCTCATCGTTCTGGAGATTGTTTTTTCCTACATATATATCAAAACCATCGCTGGAGATATAGTGGAAGGGACGGCTGGTTATCTTTTCCCTGCGGCCCTTTTTACCGGTACTATGGGATTTGACGTAGCCGCTGTCTGCAAGCTCCTGTCTGATCTGAACCAGGTCGGCTTCGTTTTGGGCAATATCAAGGGCGGTCTGAATGGATTCCAGCTGCTCAATGGTGTCAGAGACCTCCTTCATCTGCTCCTCAAGAGCCTCCTGGGTGCGCTTTAACTTGGTGTATCTGTCAAAGTACTTTTTTGCATTCTGGTTTGGAGTGAGAGTGGGATCCAGGGGGATCGTTATGTCTTTTCCTGTGTTGTAATCATTGACAGTTATGGATTTGTCGCCTTCCACGGCACTGTAGCCGTAAGTGTTGAGAAGCTCTCCATATATCCTGTATTTGTCCTTCTTATCCGAGTCCTGAAGCTGTTTGAGCTGCAGGTCGTACTTGCGGACATTGCGCTCAAGTATTGTCTGGACAATCTTGCGAAGGTCCACAGATTTCTGACGGATACGGGTGATGGCATTTTTCTCAGCATAGTATTTCAGGATCAGTTCCGATATATCACTGCAGAGCCTGAACTCATCGCAATCGTCAAGGCCATCCTTGTAGCCATAAATAGTAAGTGGAATAGAAGAGTACTCTCTTGGCGAATCTGCGTCATAATATATTGCAGGGGTAAAGCTGCCGCTTCTTACTGATTCCATAACACTGTCAAAAGACCTGTACAGAGCTATGGACTCTGCATTTTCCAGCGCAATGGCTGATTTGTCTGCATCGATTCCGGCTCTGAAGCATATCTCCTGGGCAATCACCGGGGAAAGGCCTGTGTAGGAAGAGTAGATGGCCTTGAATGCCGGCATTCCCTTGGACAGAACAAGAGATGAAAACTCATCAGCGGTTGTGGAAAGAGGGTTTGCCTTGTCCTGGCTAGGAATGAAGTAAGTGCGTCCGGGAAGGACTTCCCTGACTGAACTTACTGATGCAGGTATGTGCTTGATGCTGTCAATTATCGTGTCTTCTTCATCGGTGAAGATGATATTGCTGTACTTGCCCATGATCTCAATTATCAGGATTTTGTGACAGAGATCGCCCATCTCGTTCAGATGCTCAATCTCAAACCTTATGACTCTCTCAAGTCCTCCGGGCTGGGTCACGGAGATGATCCTGCCGTTCTGGATGTGCTTTCTAAGGAGCATGCAGAAATTGGGGGCAGTCATGGGAGATGCCTTGCTCTCGTCGGTTAGATAGACAAGAGGCAGGGTTGCATCTGCAGACATCACCAGCCTTGTCTGTTTGATCCCGGTTTTTTCAGCAGCCTCATAGGAGAGCTTGACGGTGATGAAGAGTTCGTCGCTCTCAGTCTGGGCTATTTTATATATGCGGCCTCCGGTAAGGAGGGCGCTGAAATCTCTTGTGAGATTTGCTACTGTAATTCCATCAAATGCCATTGTTTCTTTTGCCTTTCATTAAGATGTGAAGAAATGCCAGGGATTTCTTACCTGACATCAAGATTATACATTCAGCAATATTGATTGTACAGTAAAAGAGTGAGAGATGAGGAGCGCTTTATCAGGTTTTGAGCGGGTTTTCGCTTGAGAAAAACGGGAAGAACTGATATAGTAACATTTAGTGTATCTGTGAGAATGAAGGCAGATATTCAGTATTATTTATTTGGAGGAAGCAATGATCATGGAAAACGAAAAGAAAATTATGCTCTCTGGCATTCAGCCCAGCGGAGATTTACATCTTGGCAATTACCTTGGAGCCATCAAGAACTGGGCTGACAGGGTAAATGAATTTGAGTGTTATTACTTTATGGCGGATCTGCATACCATAACAGTAAGGCAGGATCCCAAGGAGCTTAGGAGAAGATCGCTGGAGATGCTGGCCCTTTATATTGCATGCGGACTTGATCCGGAAAAGAACACTCTTTTCCTTCAGTCCCATGTTCCTGCACATGCACAGCTTGGATGGGTCCTGGACTGCTACACCATGTTCGGCGAGCTTTCCCGCATGACTCAGTTCAAGGACAAGTCTGAGAAACATAAGGATAATATAAATGCAGGTCTTTTCACTTATCCTGCGCTGATGGCTGCAGATATCCTTCTGTACCAGCCTCACTATGTACCTGTGGGAGAGGATCAGAAACAGCACGTAGAGCTCACCAGGAATATCGCTGAGAGATTCAACAATATTTATGGGGAGGTATTCCGCATCCCTGAGCCTTATATTGCCAAGACCGGAGCCCGCATTTACGGACTGACAACTCCGGGGGCAAAGATGAGCAAGTCTGAGCCTAATGGCTGCGTATTCCTTATGGATGAGCCTGATGTTGTGATGAAGAAGTTTAAGAGAGCGGTTACAGACTCTGATACAGAGAACTGCGTTCGTTATGACAAGGAGAACAAGCCCGGTGTTGCCAATCTCATGAATATCTACTCCACCATAACAGGCAAGAGCTATGAAGAGATTGAAAAAGAGTTTGAGGGCAAGGGCTACGGTGTATTCAAACCGGCTGTTGGTGAAGCGGTTGTGGAGACGCTGAACCCGGTAAGAGAGGAAGCGAAGAGGCTCATCGCTGATAAGGCATATCTTGAGTCAGTGTACAAAGAAGGAGCTGAGAGGGCATCTTACATAGCAAACAAGACTCTTAGAAAGGTATACAAGAAAGTCGGCTTCTACCAGATTTGATGAAATAATGGCATAGAAAAAGCGAAGAGCCCATGAAGAATTGTAATATTTTTCATGGGCTCTTTTTATTTGTGTTAGTATCGGGGTAATATTGAAAACGGAGACAATTTATAATTTGCGAACAGCTTTTTCCTTAGAAAATCCGTGTCATTCCATAGCCAAGTACAGTACAAAGATAGAAGAAAGGACAGATAATGAAATTAAGGGAACCACATATTTAAGATCTCAATATCTCTGGCCGACAGAAGAGACCATAAAATCTTAAAAAATCATAAACAATCACAAACAAACAAAAATGAAAATAAATATGATGTTCCATATGATTTTTGACGATATATACTAAAATTAATAAGGAAAAATCTATTGTTGCGAGGTGGGAAAATGGAAGAAAGAAGATCAATAAACAGGATTGAGTTTTTAGCAAACAGCGTAATAGTTGACAGAGAATCACTGGAGCAGTACTACGGGCAGGTCAAGAACATCAGCCCGATGGGAATTGCCATAACGGTTGATGAAAAGATTCCGAATCTGGTAGGAAGGGACTGCATAGTTATCGTGGATACAATGATCATGTATTCTGAGGCTGTCCGTGAGGACCAGGAGTTCGGCAAGAAAAAGTCGGTGGCCTTCAAGGCGAGACGATTTGAACCTGATGTACTGAAGTTCCTCTTTGACCATGTGGGAAATGACGATGAGGAACCCGAAACAGCAAATTGACATAACAGTTGCCATAGACATTTGTTGTTTAGATGTGAGAGGAGATTCAGATGAAGAACCAGAGAGTCGTTTCAGCACTAATAATTGGAATTTCTGCCATGATGGCGCTGCAGGCACCAATCACAGCGTATGCAAGTGACAACAAAGCAGATAATGTAGAAAAAGAGAAAAAGGATGTTTCTGCAGATGAAGAAGTAATAGAGGTTAACGAAGAAGTTAAAAGTGCAGACAATGAAGCTGTTGAAGCTGTGGCGTCTGTTGTTGGAACACAGGATGAAAATGTTGTTGAGACTATAGAGGAAGCTGCAGCACTGCCTGAAATTGAGCAGACATCATCTGAAGCACAAACTGGTGAGAGTCCTGCACCTGCGGAAGAAGGGGCAACGACCACTTCAGAGGAAGGCGCACCTGCAGGCACAGAGGGGCAGACACCAGCACCGGCATCAGAGGAACAAACACCAGCACCTGCAGCAGAGGGACAGACACCAGCACCTGCAGCAGAGGGACAGACACCAGCACCTGCAGCCGAAGAGGGACAGACACCGGCACCTGCAGCCGAAGAGGGACAGACACCAGCACCTGCAGCAGCAGAGGGACAGACACCTGCACCCGCAGCAGAGGAGGGACAGACACCGGCACCTGCAGCCGAAGAGGGACAGACACCGGCACCTGCAGCCGAAGAGGGACAGACACCAGCACCTGCAGCAGAGGAGGGACAGACACCAGCGCCTGCAGGATCAGAGGGGCAGACACCTGCACCGGTAGCATCAGAGGAGCAGACACCTGCTGCTACAGAAGAGACAGCCAAGGCTGCACAGGAAGCCCTGGAGGCAGACGAGAAGGCTCAGGCTGATAAGGATAAAAAGGAAGTTATTGAAAGTGTAAATAAGTCTGCAGAATCTATCACAACCAGCGAGAATAGTGCCGCCGGCAAGGCTGATAAGGCAGCCTCTGATATTCTTGAAGGAGAACTGGTTAACGGAGAGAAGGCTCCGATTCCTGAGGATACAGCAGCCCCCGGAACCATGGCATCAGAGGCAATAGATGATCTTATCGACAAAGCCCAGGCTGTACAGGATGATAAAGACTATGAGACCGGCGCAGCAGCCATGATCGTTGCAAAAGACAAGGCTGATACCGCCAGGGAAGAATTCACCAGGGCCAAAGAGGCAGAGATCGTTGTTGACGAAGAAAAAGAAGATCTGAAGGAAGATTATTCCAAGGCAGCTGATGCTCTGGATGAACTGGAGGATTATAATACCAATGTCGCAGACAAGGCTAAGGAGCTTCTTGACACCATCAACAGCGATGAGAAGACCTATGAAGAAAAGAAAGAAGCCTATGACAATCTGCAAAAGCTGGCTGAGGGTGATGTGGGCACACAGGAATATAATGTAAAGGGCCTGCAGGCAAAGAAGGATCTGTATGAGACCCTGGCGGATAACTATGTAAATGCCATAGATGAACTGGAACAAAAAGTTCAGAATCTTGACAATGCAAAGAATTCTTTTAACAGAAACGCCGATAGCGCTCTGGTAACATCAACTTATGCAGTAGAAGAAGTTACGGCTGCCAAGGAGAAGGTGGATGCACTTTCAAAGGCATTGACAGCTGTTGAGGATGCAATTGGTAAGGAGCAGCAACAGGCTGCGACACTGGCGAAAAAGACACAGAATTCCATCAACGCGGACTGGCAGGTATCAACACAACTTGACGCCAGAAGGACTGTAATGATGAATGTGGTAGAGAATTACTACATTTCTCAGATTCTTGGAATTGATATCATTACCGATGAAAGCGACCCTAATTTTGTAAAGCCTCAGTGGTCTACTGATAATAAAGGCAATCCGTCATCCCACAAGGGTGTGGACACTCAGGAGTATAATTACTCTTCAATAACTTACAGATACTATGACAAGGACGGTAGTGTTAAGGAAGAGACGAGGTATTTCAACTGGGATGGTCTTACAAAAGCTTCGACACCGGCTGACTTCTGGAAAAATGTCAATACAGGTTCAAAAGAAGGAATTGTAATCTTTGAGAAATCGCAGGATGAAGTAGATGCCAATACTTATCTGGAGAAATTCTATAAAGAGAAGAGGCCTGATACATTAAAGAACGCCGATAATATAAAGGCTGCATCCAGAAGAGGAGAATTCAGGGTATACAAGTTCAATGACGGAAGTAATGATCAGCTGATAGCCCAGCTGGAGCTTGAAAATGAAGATTATCGTGCTGTAAGAGGTATCACTCTTGGTGAAGATGGCAAATACTATCTTGGCGAAAATGAAATTGAACTGAAGGAGATAGTTCAGAATAACAACAACCTCCTTCATAATGCAAACTGTCTGATCCTGGCAGATAAAGGTGGCAGACCTAAAGAAATGCAGGACAGGCTTATAAGGCACACCGAGAAGAGAACAGACTTTGCTTCAAATAAGCTTCTTTGGGAACATATCGCTGAAGACAGTTCAATTGAGGATAACCTCAAGCAGTCAGTTATCAACAGTCAGAAGTTCCGTGACTATCTGGACAACGCAAATGCAACAGCACAGGGTAACGGTCTGCAAAGTCTCATTGGCAAATACAAGGCCTATGAAGAAGCAACTCAGGCAGCAGTTGATGCTGCAGTTCAGGCCAAGGGTGAATCAGAGCAGCTTAAGGCCGCGATATCGGAGCTCCAGGACAATAAATTCAAGAGAACAGCCCTTGCCAAGGATGTTCTGAAGACTGAGGATGTTGCAGGATATCTGGGACTTCATGTCACAAGCCAAGAAGCAGCTCAGATCAACAATATGAGCGTCAACCAGCTTATGGCAAAACTCAGGTCATTGAAGCTTGAAGCTGATGATACCGTAAAGGCAGCTGCCGATACTATAAGGCAGATCACTGAACAGCTTGGTAAGTTAACGGAACCTGAGGCACCGGTTGCTTTGGAAGATACGCAGAAAACTGAACCTTCAGGAGAACAGACTCCCGATGGACAGACAGTTATTAATGAGAACAATGACGATATAGTTGTAACACCTGCGGATAAAGCACCGGGCGATGTTGTTGTGACATTTGCTGATGGGGCTGATGACAATAATGATGCAGTAACGCCTACAGATGAGGTAAAAGAGGATAATGCTGCTGCTTCTGATGTGGCATCATCTGCTGAATCTGTTCAGGATGCAGCTCCTGAGGCGCCTACGAGTCCTGTAACTGCAACAGCTGCTGGTTCAGGATCCCCATCAATACCCGGAGCACCGATTGTCAGAACATTAAATGTAACTCCTCAGGCGCCGGATGTACCAGGAAATCCGGGGGATTTCGTTGCATCCATAGCAGCCGGAGATGATGTGACCATTACTGATGCAGCAGGAGGCGGATTTACAGCAGCATTTGCAAACGCCGGAGATGCCGTAGCAAATGGCGGAGCAATTATTTCCGATGCAGCACAGACAGGCGCAGCAGGTGACGAAGCAGCCACTGCACAGAACGGTGGCGCGGCACAGGCAGTCGGCGCACAAGCCGGAGGTGACGCAGCGGCAGGCGAAGCAGCACAGACTGTTCAGGCAGGCGGCGGAGCACAGGATGCACAAGGCGGCGCAGATGCGGTTGAGATCTCTGATGAAGATGTAGCGCTTGCAGGCAATATTGATGAGACGGCTTCCGAAATTCAGGACGATGCATCACAGCAAAAGAAGGCATCCGTGGACATTCAGGATGAGGATGTAGCCCTTGCGGAAATAATACCGGAAGATACGGCTCAGCAGAAGATGAGCTGGTGGTGGCTCCTTGTCATTGCACTTCTTGGAGCAACCGGCAAAAAGATGTACGACGAGCACATGAAGAAGAAAGAAGAGGAAAACAAGATTACAGACTAAGAAATTCTCTTTTGACAGGGTTGAGGGAAATACTTAATAACAGGCAAAAGCTCCCGGCACGCATATCGTGCCGGGAGCTTTTGATTTTAGAAGGAGGTGTGACGAAAAACTAAGCCCGGGGAGTATCAGAGGCAGCTTGCGTAAGCAGCTTCTGCGCCCTCAGTGCGTATCTTCTTAAGATCTGCGATAACTGCATCTGTGAGACCGTCTACCTTATTAAGATCCTGATCCCACATCTTCTCATTTCCAAGGACAGCCTTTACAAGATCTTCCTCAGAATCATTTCTATGCTCATAGTAGAACTCAAGAGCCCATCTGTCGTCGCTTATTGTGTATGTGTTGCCTGCAGGACGCTTGCATACAAGACCCTTATCTGTAAGCTCCTGAATGTCGTTTGAATAGAAAGCGATATATGCAGCAAGAGACATTGTAAGGCATACAGGGAGCTTTCCGTTCTTTTCAATATACTGAAGGAATGAAGGCATATTCCTTGCCTTCCACTTACTTGTTGAGTTAAGTGAGATGGACATGAGCTCGTGGTTTACGAAAGGATTGTTGAAGCGGTCCTTTACAGCTGCTGCGAACTCGTTGAGGTCTTTCTCATCCAGATGATCTACAAGAGTAGGGATAACCTCATCGCTGAGCATTTTGTTCATGAAGCCGGAGATGGCTTCGTTCTGCATGCAGTCTCTCACGATATCCTGGCCTGACAGATATGCGCCAAGTACGAAACCTGTGTGAGCGCCGTTGAGGATGCGGACCTTGCGGTGCTTGTAGGGCATAACATCCGGAACAACGTGAACATTTACGCCGGCCTTCTTGAAGGGCAGTCTGTCCTCAAGACCATCAGGACCTTCGATGATCCAGACACCGAAGATTTCACCAACGTCGATGAGTTCATCGTGGTATCCGTTTTCTTTTTCAAGAGCCTCAACCTCTTTTGCATCCCTGATCCTTCCGGGAACGATCCTGTCAACAAGAGTAGAGCAGAAGATGTTGTCGTTATTTACGTAATCCTTGAATCCGTCTTCAAGCTTCCACTGGTCAATGTACTGGTTGACACACTTAAGGAGCTCTTTTCCATTGTTGTCTATAAGCTCGCAGGAGAGGATAACAAGACCCTTTTTGCCGGCCTTATATCTGCGATAAAGAACCTGTGTGAGCTTGCCGGGGAAGCTGGCTGCGGGCTGATTCTCAAAGTTGCATGAAGGATCATATGTGATTCCTGCCTCTGTGGTATTAGATGCAATTATATCCAGCTCGTCGCTCTCTGCGATCTCCATGATCCTGTCATAATCAGCCTTGTCATAGGGATTGAGACAGCAGTCGCAGGCGGAGATGACTCTCTTTTTATCAACCTTCTGGCCGTTCTCGCTGCCACGAAGGTAAAGAGTATAAAGACCTTCCTGCTTATTAATGAGCTCTGTAAGACCCTGTGAGATGGGCTGAACCAGAGCAACCTTGCCGTTAAAGCCGGCCTTCTCGTTGCTGATGTCAAAGAAATAATCAACGAAGGCCCTCATGAAATTGCCCTCGCCGAACTGCAGAACCCTGATGGGGGCATCCTTTAATACATAGCCCTCATAACCTGATTTTTCCAATACTTCATAGTTTAATAAATCCATGACCCTTGCCTCCTGCTTTTTTGTAACCGCTTACAACGCGGTGTATTTACGAATCTCTATACATAATGTTATAGCACGGAATGTAAGCGTTTACAAGAGGAAATTTTCATTGAAAAGCTTAATCGTCATTTAGAACACGCATTGACCGAAAAATTGCATTATATTATAATAGTTTAGGTATGTCTTTTATTATAGCCCAAATCCGAGGGGGTATCTTTCATATGGTCTGCAGTATGACTGGCTTTGGCAGAAGTGAGATCACGGAAGGCCAACGCAAATATATAGTAGAGCTTAAATCTGTTAATAACCGCTATCTTGATATCAACATCAAGATGCCCAAGAAATTCAACGCTTTTGATTCTGCGATCCGCGCTGAACTCAAGAAATACATGAAGCGTGGCAAGGTGGATGTCTTTATCAGTTATGAGGATTTTTCAGAGTCAGATTCAAGAGTCAAATACAACAGGGCGATTGCCAGGGAGTATTATGAGTATCTCAAGGAGATGTCTGAAGAGTTTGGCCTGGATAATGATGTGAGGATATCAGCTCTCTCAAGGTTCCCGGAAGTCTTCACCATGGAGGAAGAGGAACTTGATGAAGAAGAGGTATGGAGCGGTATCTGCAAGGCACTTAACGAAGCAGGCAAGCAGTTCTATGATTCCAGGTTAAGAGAAGGCGAGTATTTATCAAAAGATCTTACGGATAAGCTTGACGGAATGCTGGAAAACGTGGAATATATATCAGAGCGCTCACCTGAGATCATTACTGAGTACAAGACCAGGCTCAGGGAGAAGATCCAGGATCTTCTTGAGGATAAGCAGGTTGACGAGAACCGCATAGCAATGGAAGTTACCATCTATGCTGACAAGGTCTGTGTTGATGAGGAGATCACCAGGCTGCGCAGCCACATCAAGGCCACGTGCGATGCGCTTAAGGTCGGTGATGACAAGGACGGTATCGGAAGAAAGCTTGATTTCCTGGCTCAGGAGATGAACCGAGAGGCAAACACTATCCTGTCCAAGTCGACGGATCTCAAGATTTCCGACAGGGGAATTGCCCTCAAGACCGACATTGAGAAAGTCAGAGAGCAGATCCAGAACATAGAGTGATAAATATGTCCAGACTAATTCATATAGGCTATGGCAACATAGTCAATGCAGATAAGATAATCAGCATTGTCAGCCCCGATGCGGCACCCATCAAGCGCATGATCCAGAAGGCCAGAGAAGACGGCACCAGCGTGGATGCAACACAGGGACGCAAGACCAAGGCTGTAATTGTCATGGAAAACGGCATGATCGTGCTGTCAGCTCTTTTACCAGAGACCATAGGGCAGCGCGCATATGCAGAGAGTGAGGGTACCGGCGATGGATCGTAAGGGTATCATAATAGTAGTTTCCGGATTCTCCGGAGTTGGCAAGGGAACCATAATGAAGCAGCTGGTGGCGCAGTATGACAGGTATGCGCTGTCTGTGTCCGCCACGACCAGGGACCCCAGGCCCGGTGAAGAGAACGGAAGAGAGTATTTCTTTATCAGCAACGATGAATTTGAGAAGCTCATAGAGGAGAACGGCCTCATTGAGCATGCCGGCTATGTGAACCACTACTACGGGACTCCCAGGAAGTTTGTGGAAGACAGACTCTCAGAGGGCAAGGACGTTATCCTTGAGATCGAGATCCAGGGAGCACTTCAGATAAGGAAGCAGTATCCCGACGCAGTACTTCTTTTTGTGATGCCTCCGTCAGCGCAGGAGCTAAGAAACAGACTGGTGGGCAGAGGAACCGAGACTGCCGAAGTCATTGAGCAGAGACTTAACAGGGCAAGAGAAGAGTCGGTTGGCATTGAGGAGTACGATTACATTGTGATCAATGATGACCTGGATGAGTGTGTGAAGAGGGTTAATTCGATTATCGAGTCGGCCCACGCAGCGCCCTCCAGAAATCTTGATTTTATAGAGACAATAAGAAAAGAGCTGAATGAGTTATAAGCTCAGGAAAGGAACAGGTAGTAAATGATACATCCATCTTATGTAGACCTTATGAATGTAGTTAACAAGGAGGTTGAGGAAGGCGAGCAGCCCGTTATCAACTCAAGATACTCTGTTGTTATGGCTACAGCTAAGAGAGCAAGGCAGATAATTGCAGGCGACGAGCCCATGGTAAGGGTAAAAGACAAACAGAAGCCCCTTTCCATTGCGGTTGACGAGATGAACCAGGCGCAGCTTAGGATCCTCACAGATGAGGAAAAGCAAGCACTTCTTGCAGAGAATGAAGAGGAAGAAGCACCTGAAGAGCAGGCCGAAGAGAACGAGTAAACTATGAAGATCTTTTTTGTTTCACTTGGATGCGACAAAAACAGAGTTGATACTGAGGTCATGCTGGCTATGCTGCAGGGCCTTGGTCACGACTTTACAGATGATGAAGACGAAGCAGAAGCAGCAGTTGTTAACACCTGCTGCTTTATTGGTGATGCCAAAGAGGAGAGCATAGATGTGATCCTCGAGCTGGCAGAGAGGCGAAAGAGCGGGCAGCTTAAAGCCCTTATCGTCACCGGCTGTCTTGCACAGAGGTATCAGGAAGAGATTCAGAAAGAAATCCCTGAAGTGGATGAAGTTCTGGGAGTTACGGCCACAGACAGGATCGTAACAGCCCTGGACGATACCCTTAAGAGGAACAAGCTCTTTTCCCACGGAAGTCATTACGATGACATCGATAAAAAACCTGTGGGCGGACAAAGGCGAGTCATCACAACGGGAGGTCTTTTTGATTATCTTAAGATCGCTGAGGGGTGCGATAAGAACTGTACTTACTGCATCATCCCAAAGGTCAGGGGAAGATACAGAAGCATCCCCATTGACAACCTGGTGGAAGAGGCGAAGTTCCTGGCAGATTCGGGCATAACAGAGTTGATCCTGGTAGCGCAGGAGACAACCATATACGGCACGGATCTCTATGGCAGGAAGATGCTGCCGGAGCTTTTGAAGCGGCTCTGCAGGATAGAGGGGATCAAGTGGATAAGAATCCTGTACTGCTATCCTGAGGAGATCGATGATGAGCTGATACAGGTGATGAAGTCTGAGCCCAAAATATGCCATTATCTTGACCTGCCGATCCAGTCCGGATCAGACGAGATCCTAAGGCGAATGGGACGGCGCACCTATAATGCACAGATAAGGCAGCTGATAGAGCATCTGAGACAGGAAATCCCCGATATCTGCCTGAGGACCACACTTATAAGCGGCTTCCCCGGAGAAAGTGCTTCCGACCACAATGAGACCATGGCACTCGTGCGGGACATGAGATTTGACAGGCTTGGAGTGTTTACCTACTCACAGGAGGAGGATACTCCTGCGGCCACCATGCCTGATCAGGTCACTGAGCGCACCAAGACCATGAGAAGAAACAAGATCATGAAGCTTCAGCAGGAAATTGCCTTTGAGGCAGCCGCAGCTATGGTTGGACGGGAAGTCGATGCGGTGATCGAGGGCAGGATCACGGATGCTGATGACGATGATGGTCTTTCATATGTTGCAAGGACATATAAGGATGCACCGGATATCGACGGATATCTGTTTGTGACCGGTGTAAAAAGAGAACTTATGACAGGGGACTATGTGAAGGTACTGATAACTGGTTCCAACGAATATGATCTGATAGGAGAACTGAGAGATGAATTTACCGAATAAGCTTACAGTATGCAGAGTAGTATTGATTCCGTTTTTTGTGTTCTTTCTTTTAAATGACGCCATGAACCCTTCTTTCAAGTGGATCGCACTGGCTATCTTTATCATTGCCAGTCTGACGGACCTCTTTGATGGCAAGATCGCCCGCAAGTACAATCTTGTGACCGACTTTGGAAAGTTCATGGACCCCTTGGCGGACAAGCTTTTGGTATGCAGTGCAATGATCGGCCTTATTGAGCTTGGCAGGATCGAGGCATGGATCGTTATCGTGATCATCGCAAGAGAGTTCATTATCAGCGGCTTCAGGCTTATTGCTGCTGACAATGGCAGGGTTATTGCGGCCAGCTATTGGGGCAAGTTCAAGACTACCTTCCAGATGTTCATGGTTATCATGATGATCTGCAACCTTCAGTTCTTCCCTATGCCCATAATCACACAGATCCTTAAATGGATCGCCCTTGTTTTAACAATTGTTTCACTGGTGGACTATCTTATCAAGAACAAAGACGTTATGAGTGGTCCATTCTGATTTAGGAGTATTTGAGTATTGAGTAAAGATTTGGATTTAATAGATATTAAGAAAAAAGATGATGCTGCGGACGTGAGATTCGAAGAATCCGGGATCGACAGCAGGATCATCCGCGCTGTGACTGACATGGGATTTGAGGTGATGTCACCCATACAGAAGGCAGCAATCCCTGTGATGATGGAGGGAGTTGACCTCATCGGCCAGGCCCAGACCGGAACGGGCAAGACAGCAGCTTTCGGTATACCTATCCTGCAGAAGGTAGACCCGGAAAACAAGCATCTTCAGGCGGTAATCCTGTGTCCCACAAGAGAGCTCGCCATGCAGGCTGCCGATGACATAAGAGATTTTGCCAAGTACATGTCAGGTATCAAGGTGCTGGCAGTATACGGCGGACAGGATATTTCCAGGCAGATCAAGGCCTTGTCTGCAGGAGTGCAGATCGTTGTGGGCACACCGGGACGTGTCATGGATCACATGAGAAGGCACACCATGAAACTGGGTGATGTCAGGATCCTGATCCTGGATGAAGCAGATGAGATGCTGGATATGGGATTTCGGGAGGACATCGAGACTATCCTCCAGGGAATGCCGGAAGAGAGGCAGACAGCTCTTTTCTCTGCAACAATGCCTGAGCCGATTCTTCAGATCACAAGGAAATATCAGAAGAATGCCAGGTTTATAAAAATGACTCCCAAAGAGATAACTGTGGCGGCCATAGAACAGTCATATTACAGGGTGCCACAGAAGATGAAGGAGGAAGTTCTCATCAGGCTTATGGATTACTACAATCCGGCCAGAAGCCTTATATTCTGCAACACCAAGAGGATGGTGGATGCACTGACCGAGAGCCTCAAGGACAAGGGATATCTGTGCGACGGACTTCACGGAGATCTCTCACAGAACCAGCGCGACACGGTGATGAATCTTTTCAGAAACGGAAGGATCAATATCCTGATCGCCACCGATGTGGCGGCGAGAGGCATCGATGTAAGCGGTGTTGAGGCAGTATTTAACTATGATATTCCCGAGGACATAGAGTATTATGTCCACAGGATCGGCCGAACAGGAAGAGCCGGCAGAAGCGGCAAGTCCTTCACGCTGGTGGGCGGAAAAGAGATGTACAAGCTAAGGGACATCGAGCGCATCTGCCACACCAGGATCGAGGAAAGGCGGCTTCCCGGTGCCAAGGAGATCACCAGGGCCAAGTCCCAGAAGATCTTTGCCGAGGTCATCGACATTATTGAGAATAATGATATTTCATCCGTACTTGATTTTGTAAACAGCAAGGTTGAAGAGGGTGAATACACTGCTGAGCAGCTTGCTGCCGGATTTATGAAGCTAAAGATGGGACCGGACATTCAGGATCTGGTGCTGTTTGAAAAGAGAGAACATAAAGGCGACAGAAACAGAAGAGGCGGTGAAAGACCCGGATGGGGTGCCGGCAGGGGAACATCACGTGACGGAAAAGGACGTGACGGCAAATCCCACGATGGCAGAGCGTTCGACGCAAAAGGCCGCGATGGCAAATTCCGTGACGGAAAGTCCCATGAGGGAAGATCATTCGACGGAAAGAGCCGTGACCACAGAAAGCACGAAGAATTTCTGTTTGATCTCAAGGCGGAGAAAAAATCTGACAGGAAATTTGAAAGCAGGCCTGATAAAAAGCATGATGACAGACCCGATAAAAAGCATGACAACAGGCCCGATAAGAAACCTTTTGGGCTGACACAGGACAGAAGCCAGAACAGGCCGGACAGAAAGCCTGCACGTGAAAAAGCTCCCATGAGAGCTTCTGATGCTTTCGAGAATGTCGGCCGCATAAGTATAAAGGGTGAGGGGAGCACCAAAGCCTGGTACGTTGGGGAAGACAGTAATACCATGAACATGTCCAGGTCTGAGAGAAAGGCAGAAAAGGCCAGGAACAAAAAGAGGAGCCTTGACTACCTTCAGGACATGAGCGACCTGGTAATGGAGAGCTTTGGAAAGCGAAAACACAGGGAGAAGAAATGAGTATTTCAGGGGAGAAAGACAGCACCACAAAGACTTCAAAAAACTTTGACGGGATAAGGGCCAAGGTTTTCAATATGGTCAGCACAGGTGTGGTTGATGAGCCCATCAACAGAATGTATGACATCATCAGCATTGTCGCACTGGGACTCAATCTCTTCGGAGCTTTTGCAATAACATTTGACTATATGGAGGAGCACTATAAAGGGCTCCTCCTTGCCATTGAGGCAGTTACCACATTTTTCTTTGCAATTGACTATGGACTTCGCGTCTTTACGGCAAAAGAGCTGTATCCGGGCAATACCGAGTCAAAAGCAATTGCCAAATATATCTTTTCATTTACCGGAATTATCGATCTTTTATCTTTCCTGCCATACTATCTTCCTTTCTTTTTTCCTGCGGGAGGTGCCGTATTCAGGCTCTTCAGGGTGGCAAGGATCTTAAGGCTTTTCAGGATAAATTCATATTATGACCAGCTCAATGTTATCACTGAGGTCCTTACTTCAAAGAAACAGCAGCTGATGGCTTCGGTCTTTATTATCCTCATTCTCATGATGGCCTCCAGCCTTTGCATGTACAGTGTGGAGCATGAAGCACAGCCGGATGTGTTCCAGAACGCTTTTTCCGGCATCTGGTGGTCGGTTTCGACACTTTTGACTGTAGGATACGGAGATATTTACCCGATAACCATACCGGGCAAGATCATGGGAATACTCATAAGTTTCCTTGGGGTTGGTATGGTCGCGATCCCCACCGGTATCATCAGTGCCGGTTTTGTGGAACAGTACCAGAGACTCAAGACAGCAGGAGAATATGCCGAGGAAGAGAACATTCACTTTATTCAGATCATGGTTTCGGAAAAGGATGGATGGACGGGCAAAAAGATTATCGATCTGAATCTTCCTGAGGATGTAATGATAGTAGCCATCCAGAGAAAAGGCGATACTATCATTCCCCGTGGAGACGCTGTCCTTCGGAGCGGAGATATAGTGGTAATGTGCGCTGAGAAAAAGAAGGAAATACAGCCCATCGATCTTAAGGAGATAACCATAGGAAAAGGTCATTCCTGGAACGGCACCATGATCAGAAACCTGGATATATCAAGACAGAGCTTTATCTTTATGATCAGAAGAGACGGCAGGGCGATAATTCCAAGGGGCAAGACCACTATCAAGGCAGGAGATACGGTGCTCATCTATGATAAGCATTTGAAAAATGAGAACCTGACATGATGATATGTCGGAAGAGACATTGTCCGGCTTTTGATATTTTTACAGAGGAGAAATAAATGATGACAGATCTTCAAAGCTTTGAACTTAAGAAAGAGGTACTTGAAAAGACCGAACTCTTTGTCCTTGATATGGACGGAACCTTTTATCTTGGAGATGACATCCTTGAAGGAGCACTGGACTTTCTTGAGGCGGTGAAGAGAGCAGGGAAGAAATATGTCTTTTTCACTAATAATTCGTCTACTTCGCCGGAGCTGTACATAGAGAAGCTTAAGAGGATGAACTGTCACGTCACCAGGGATATGATAATGACCAGCGGAGATGTGATGATCGATTATCTTAAGAGAAATCACCCCGGAGAGAGCGTGTATCTGCTGGGAACGCCTGCGCTTACTGAGAATTTTGAAAAGGCGGGGATCAGCCTCTTTAAATCCGAGAGGGACGCGGTATCAGCTGCCGCAAATGCAATCTGTGAAAAAGTGCCTGATGTTGTGGTGGTTGCTTTCGATAAGACACTGGACTATGAGAAGCTCTCAAATGCCTGCGTATATATCATGAAAGGGGCTAAGTTCCTGGCAACTCATCTTGATATCAATTGCCCCGTAAAGGGAGGATTTATTCCTGATTGCGGAGCTATGTGCGCAGCGATTGAGTTGTCTACAGGTGTTAAACCTAAATTTGTGGGCAAGCCTTTCGCAGAAACTGTCCAGATGGTGGCAGGTGCTACCGGGGTGGCAAGAGAGAGGACTGCCTTCGTCGGAGACCGCATATACACTGATGTTGCAACGGGTGTTAAGAACGGTGCTATTGGAGTTCTTGTGCTTACCGGTGAGACCAAGATGGAAGAAGTGCCCGGCTCTGAAGTTCAGCCGGATGTAATATTTGATTCCATCGCAGAGATGGGGGAACTACTGGATGAGTCAAATTGACCGGATTGGTTTGGTTGACCGACTTGGTTAATAGCAGAATTCGAGGTTGAAATAAGCAAACGTCTGTTCTATAATTATAGTTATGTTAGGGTCAAAAGTCCGGCTCTGTGGTCCGGGAGTCAAATTGCACATTATTTTGCGATTTTTAAACCATGGAGGCGAGACCTATGAATCAGGAGTGCCGATGCACGAGTGATTCATGCTCAGGGCTCGACGGAGTGCTCGGTTTAATATGAGCAAAAAATGTGCAATTTGACTCCCGGACCACAGAGCCGGACTTTTGACCCGATATATGGAAATGATGGGGAGGAGACACTTTTGATCGCGTATGTAAATGGTGTTTTGGAGAGCCTGCAGGAAGGCAATGCAGTAATCGATGTGGGCGGAGTTGGTATAAATGTGGGGATTTCCGGATCCACCCTGGACAGAATGCCGGGGGTAGGAGAAGCGGTCAAGCTCTACACCTACACCAATGTAAGGGAGGATACATTCTCCTTATTCGGATTTCTTTCAAGGGATGAGCTCTCACTGTTCAAGATGCTCATAACGGTCAGCGGCATCGGCCCCAAGGCAGGTCTTTCAATATTGTCCGTGATGACACCTGACGACCTGCGGTTTGCCATAATGGCCGGAGATACCAGGACTATAGCCAAGGCTCCGGGAATCGGCAAGAAGTCTGCTGAGAGGATAACTCTTGAATTAAAGGACAAGATCAGGGTCACAGAGGATGACCTGACAGGCACAAGCGCCGGTGTTTCGATCGATGATCTTGGTGGCGGCGACAACTCGGCGAGAGATGAAGCTGTTGCAGCACTTGTGGCGCTGGGATACAACTCAACTGACGCCATGAAGGCGGTTCGCAAGGTGCTTAAAGCTAACGGGGATGCTGATACAGAGATGGTACTTCGCCTGGCACTCAAGGAATTCTAAGGAGCATTAAGGAGCAGCATGGAAAAGAGAAAGATTCAGACATCTGCCAGGGGCCTGGATACCCAGGCACTGCCGGAAGATGTGAAAATTGAAGGGTCTCTGCGGCCAAAGAGCCTTGATACCTATATAGGCCAGAAGAAGATCAAAGAGAGCCTGAAAATATACATTGAGGCAGCCAAAAAGAGGGGCGACTGCCTGGACCACATTTTATTCTACGGTCCGCCCGGACTTGGCAAGACAACCCTTGCTTCGATCATCGCAAACGAGATGGGTGTCAATATCAAGATAACTTCCGGTCCGGCCATAGAGAAGCCCGGGGACATGGCAGCTATCCTCAATAACCTTCAGGAAAATGATGTACTTTTTGTGGATGAGATACACAGACTCAACAGACAGGTGGAAGAGGTCCTGTATCCGGCCATGGAGGACTATGTGATCGACATCATGATAGGCAAGGGACCCACCGCCAGATCCATAAGACTTGATCTGCCTCACTTTACCCTTGTGGGTGCCACTACCAGAGCGGGAATGCTCTCTGCACCGCTGAGAGACAGATTTGGAATGCTCCACAGAATGGAGTTTTACGATATAGACGAGCTTAGTACCATTATCCTGCAGTCTGCCAGGGCACTTGACGTGGAAGTCGAGAAAGGCGGCGCTATAGAGATGGCCCGCCGCAGCAGGGGAACGCCAAGGCTTGCCAACAGGATACTTAAGAGAGTAAGGGATTTTGCCCAGGTCAGGTATGACGGGAGGATCACCGAGGAAGTGGCCATTACAGCCCTGGACCTGATGGACGTTGACAAAATGGGACTTGACCACACTGACAGGAACCTTCTCTTTACCATGATAGATAAGTTCGGAGGCGGGCCTGTAGGACTTGATACTCTGGCCGCTGCAATAGGCGAGGATGCGGGGACTATAGAGGATGTATACGAGCCTTACCTGATCAAAAACGGCTTTATCAACAGGACACCCCGTGGAAGAGTTGTCACAGATACGGCGTATAGTCATTTAGGACTTGAAATGCCCTCATAGAAAAGGCTATAATCAATAAGAAAACGTTTATATTTAGGGGGTTGGCATGGC
>JAEEGL016053073.1_pt1 | contig 26961 bp, 24 predicted proteins | sample 9134231 | NCBI WGS metagenome assembly JAEEGL01 (sample SAMN16246548, study PRJNA631951) | gut metagenome | biome: gut microbiome; feature: rumen; material: fiber-attached | host: Bos | place: Iran: Karaj | collected 2018-10 | reverse complement strand
TCCGGAACTGGATACCCATTCCGCAACAACTTAATTTCAGTCCTTCTTATTGTTATTATACAACAAAAGGATGAAATTTCAAGGGGCATTTTGGGCCCAGTTGCTGCCTAGGTATTTTGGTCCCACTACCTAATTTTGATTGGTCTCCCAATCCAAACCTACACGATCTGAGAATACATTTTGAATATTACCTGTATCCACACCGGTAAAGAAGGGACGTCCTCCTTCACCTTCCTTCAATTTTTTTACAAATTCTGCTTTTTGATCCGTTTCACTAATTTCACTAAAATAATTGGGCAGAGAAACAGTCGTCATGTCTTTTACTTCTTTACTGTTTACATATTTCGTTCGGCACTCATCCAAACTCGTATACTGTTTTCCACCCACCATGCACGGCGCGGTAGAAGAAGCAGATGAGCAGTTTTCATTACATTCTTCTTCACGAGGTTGGCACCAAGAATATATACTATTCTTCAAAGAATTAATTTCAGCAGTCAGACCAAGATTTTCACACGACCCTTCTTGCACTTTTATTTGACACGCTTTTTCTACCTCGCTGTAGCTACTGTCCAAATCGTTACATTCAATTTTTAGCTCAGTCATGGAACTGTTAAAAGTAGTAATTAGATTCTCGTAAGTATTACACGTTGCACTCGGCAACTTGCTGATGTTTTCGTCCCACATACTATTAATTATATGGTTGACACTTTCCCAACGGTCTCCAATGTTGTGCTGATACGCCCCGTCCACCAAATAATTTGTACATTTTTCTTCCCGTTCCGTACGTTCTTTGGCAACGGAAATATCAATATCAATCTGCCGCGGGTCCACTGCTACCGTGCCGGTACCGTCCAACGCCGTAAGTAACATCGGGCGTGTTAAATCCGCCCCTAAAAATCCGGCGGCTGCTAATGTTTTTTTGAGCATTTTATTTTCGGTACGTTTGGCGGCGCGGGATGTTAACCACGCGTACACTACATCCACCCGTGGTTTTTTATCATCCGGGGAGGAAAGATCTTGCATCATTGTACGGCTGCCGACCGTATGCTCTACTAATTTATTTTGAAAATCAATATTGGTTGTGCGGGAATAAAACGATTCGGCCGCCTCCAATAATTTGTCGGTTTTGTGACTATCCACAATCCCCGGACTGGGCAATTTGGAAAGCGCTTGCGTCGTATCAAAACCGGCTGTAGGGTCGCGCGGAGTAATACCTTGTTGCGCGCCAAAAAACACCTCACTCCCTGCGATTTTTTGCGTAGTTTGTGCGGCGGCAGGATCATCCCGCTTGACGGATGCCATGGCCACTACCCGGCTATCCCGCGCGGTGTTGGCCTGGCGAATTTTTTGTAATTCATCGGAATCTTGCCCTTGCAGGTTGGACCCTTTGCTGGATTGTTTAAAATTGATAAGTTGCGCTTTGTAAAAAAGGGCATCTTCCGTAGAAGCCGCCATAGCGGCTGCCGAACTTTTACGGATGCGTTCCCAATCTTCTTTTGCCGCGCGGTGCTCTTTGTAACGTTGCGGAAGTGTAACCAATGTTTTAAGGAAGGAAAACGTTTTTGTTTCTTCGCGCGTGTATCCCATTAAGTAAGCCAAGTTGCGCAAAAGCGGTACTTTTTCCACCGGGATAGCCGTACAAAAATAAGAGGCAAAAAGCAGAAAGATAAAGAACGTCCACGCCCGTTTGGAGTGCACAATATCCCACCACGAAAATTTATCCCCCCGCACGTGCGGTTTGTAAATGGTGGCCAACAAATCCGGCCGCTCGGGTTCTTTCCCGGGCGGCAAAGGATTTTGTTGTTTACGCTCCTTGTCCGGCTCGCCGGACAAGGGGATAGAATCTTTCTGTTCGCTCATAGCTTACTGTTATTTGTCTGCGGTCTTGTCGGTTGCGGCACTGACTACTTTCTGAGCGGCATTCGTTATTCCACTCCCAATCATCCCCTTAACCATTCCTTTCCCTTCGCCTATAACTTTATTCAAAATATTTTTCATATCGGCACCGGCGGTTCCACCAGCAGTCAACGCGCGGATTCCAATATAAGTTAAGAACGCCATAGCCGCAACGGGAAGTACGATGCCTATGGTACCAATCACCCCGGCATCCGTTTTAAATTCATGCATAAATTCGCCGGCATGCTTCATGATTATGACTGAGAAAACGGAAACACCTAGCATACATAACCATCCGGCAGCAATAAGGAAAATCCCTTTCAAACCACCAACTTTTTTACCAAGTTGAATAAGGTAATTCATGGCAATAGCAGCAATCAACGTTGCACCTATCAACTCTAACAACTCTATGGCCAATTTTTTACGTTTTTGAGCCAAACGTTTGACGTATGCTTTTTTGCTGTCTTCCCAATTTTTAATACCTTTTTGGGCTTTTGCAATAGTAGCCGGGGCTAAATCGTCCGACATACCCGTTCCCTCACCCGGGGATGCAAAATTAATCCCGCCGACGCCGGCGCGTTCTCCGTTTAAGAAAACACGGCCCTGTGCGTTGGCGTTTTCGTTATGGACGTTGGAAGCAATATCGGCAGAGTGTTTGGCAAGTCCAGCTAATCCTTCGCCGTATTTGCGGGTTTTACTGCGCCCGGCCAAAAGATCACGGGAACCGTTATTAAAATCTGCACGGGAATGTGTACCGGCCATTGCCATATCCACCGAACTGCCCGGCATATTGCCCGTCATCCGGTATCCTTCTCCCGCTGAGGGGGTTCCCCCTACACCGGAATTGCCTCCGTTTCCGCCAGCGCCCGCACGTGAACCGCCGGGCGTGTAGGAATTACTACTGCCCGAAGAACCACCTGAAGCACGCGCCATGGAAGCACCGGCCAATTGCGAGCCCGTAGCCCCGCCACCATTACCGTAAGCGTCCGCCCCGGAACCGCCGTCATAATTATAGGAAGGACGGGTGGAATAATCGCCTCTATCCGGGACATCTTCTCCCTGGCCGTAGGTAATTTTGCCGGTATCGGTTACACGACCGTTCCCCACCAAGTTATCGCCGCCACCAGCTTGGTAAGCACTCCCAAGTCCTATGCCGGAACCCAAATTGTCTACGTTGACGTATTTGGCACCGCCTTCTTTATCCCCGGCGGAAGCCACTACGCCCAGGTTATCACTGTAATTCATGGAAGAACCGTGATAAACAGTTCCGTCTTGCATTACGTCTTCCAAACCGGCAAATGTTAAACGTTCCGGCGGATAATTTTGGACGTCGTGTTGATAGCCGCCTATCGTCAGTCCGGCAGCCGCTACGCCGCCCAATAATCCCAACGCGGCACGCGGGTTAATTTTCCCACGGGAATTGGTTAAGAAAGAAAAGAATTTCATTGTTTTCCTCCCGGCAACATATCCATAATGTTACCTGCTTTTTCTTGCTGTTGGGCGCGTTGTTCCGCTTGGGCACGTTCAAACGCAGCACGGCGGGCTTGCGCCGCCTGGCGGTTGAGCTCTATTTCTTGCTGAGCACGCAACCGGGCCTCAATTTCGCGCCCTTCCTTGAAAATGAGTACCCCCCAAATTACCCATGCCAAAATAACTCCCAGCAGCAACAAACGCCAAAAGGTATTTTGACGGTTCCACGGATGTACGGTAATAATAATATTTCCAATTTGCATAAATTCTCCAGCTATTATTCAGCACTCGACGGTTTATTTTTACCATCTCTGGTATGGCCAAACTGACTTCCTTCGCTGTTACTGCCGATAACAGCAGAGGCCGCCCCTGCGGCAACACCGGCACCACCAACAACAACACCTAATTTGAGGGCTGATGCTGCCTTTATCATATTCGCAGGGGTGCGTGATAACAGGAAAGATCCTAACAATCCTAGCGTCATTGTTCCGGCAAATACCGTTGCCGTAATAGGAATACCTCTATACGACCACCCCTGTTGGAGAAAGTGAACGATGTATCCGCCTAACACCGCTACAGCCGCCAAACCAACACAAAAAGCAATTACCGCGGCAATATGTCCCCATATGGGAATAGCCTTTAAAAACGGAATTAGTGTCGCCATTGCCAACGCAATCCCAAAACAAATCCACATGGCTTTCCTCAAAATATTGCCATCGTGTTCACGGTCACGCGTTTTGGTTTGCACAGTATCTAAATATTCTCCGGCACGGCTCAAGCCCTTTCTGAAATTAGAATTTAAATCTTGCGTACCTTGTGTACCGCCTGTAGTAAAAGTTCCGTTTGCATCCACAAACGTCATTCCGCCGGTAACACGGTTCCCGTCTAAAAATGCCGTTGTGTTGGCCATACGGTTTTTATTTTTGGCTTCGGCCGCCGAGCGTTTTTGTGCAAACGTCAATCGGTCTTCCGCTTTTTTGCGATCCGTACTTGCAAGTGCTCCAAAGCTGTCTTTGTCTCTATTAAATTGAGAGCGCGTACTTGAAAAACGTGTACCACTGCCCAACCGCGTTCCTTCCGACATTTGCTTAACTTGTTGCTGCGCATTGGCCAAAATATCCCCAACCGCCGCACTTGCACCACTGGCCGAGCCACCCGCAGAACCGGCCCACTCGTTTTGGATTCCCTGGGAGGAGCCGCCCGCGCTATGCGGATTGATTCCGCCGGAACTATTGACACCTTTGTTCCAATTGGTGGCGGCACGGGCAAATGACGAATCGCCGGATGCCTCACTACCGCCCGGGGCACCGGGGTTACCGTCCGCACCGGCTTGGCCCCCTACGGCCGAAGCAAGGTTTTGTATATTGTCCATCATGCCAGTAAGGTTCCGCAAATTCGGATCAATCTCTTCCCCACCTTCGTACGTAGGATTGCCGACTAATCCATCCCCTTGCGAAGTACCGTATGCACCGTATTGCTGCATTTCACGTTGTTGTGCGGCAAATTGTTCCCCGCGCAGACGGTCCGCTTCTTCCTTGGCGGTAATATTCACATCCCGGGAGGAAATAAAAGGGTTGCTTCCGTCGCCTTTTTCGTATCCGACGTTACTGCCGGATGTAAAAACAACTTGGTCCGGATTGGAATATCCCAAGTCCGAAAACGACGTGTTATTATCCGGTCCGTTAAGTAGGTAAGCCGCTGTGCCAAGCACACCCACTACGGCTACCCCGCCGGCCCCCAACAGGGCCGCGGCAGATACTCTGCCTGCACTTCCTAACCATTTAAAAAATTTCATAATTCCTCCGTAAAAATCAGTTAAACTTATTTTTTCTCTTTGAAGATTCCGTCTTCATATACGTATTTTTTACCATCTATATCTATCTCTTGCGTCTTTTCACTATTTGTATTGTTATTATAGTTCACAGGTTTAACATCTTCCCCACCGTTACAATAGTTCTGATACGTTTTAGTATATTCTTTTGAGGCCTTATAATGCCCCTTATTTCCGGAAAGGCCCATTTCGGTCTGATAAGTAACAGGGTAATCCAAGTTTCCGCTTGTGTGCCACTTATTAATCATTTCTCTATTGTATCCGGCATTGTATAACATATTCAGTTCGTCATCTGTCCATGCTTTCGGATCTTTATTTACAACAGCGTTTAAAGCAGCTTTGTTTTTGCTGTTAAATTGATTTTTTTCTTGCCAATTGGAAAGAGCATTATCTAGGAAATTTGTTGCCAAGTGTTGCACAAGTTGCATTCCCATTTCCATTGCTTTTTCAGCAAATTTTTCCCAAAAACTTAGCTTATCGTCTTCTTTGGGATGTTCTTTGTCCGCCGCTTTTTGGGTAGCATCTTTTAACGTGTTCAAATCCGGCGAACCGCCTTGCGGCGCATTTGTATCCAAGCGGGAAGCATCCACTTTGCTCAAATCCACCGTGCCGTCTTCCTTAAATGCACCTACGGCGTTGATATCCCCACCCATGGAAGCGCGTTTCATATTCATATCGCGGTTGTCTTTCAACCCGGCCGCCGCACGGCTTCCGGCCGCAAATTGCGATAATGCCCTTCGGGCATCATTTTTATTAAGCGTTTGGGTTTGAATTTTGTCTTTTTCCATTTCGCGCCGTTTGAAAGGATTTGTATCTACGCGCGGAGAACCCCACGTGCTGTTAATACCGCTGCCGCCCGCGTGGCCCATAGAGGCAGACCCTAACGTGCCGATTTCCGTCTTAGTGCCGCCACCACCGCCGCGGCCACCGTAATAAGCACGCCCGCCACCGGAACGGGAAGAACTACCTTCTTCCTCCTCTTCGCCGGAATCATATTCTTCTTCATTACCGCTGGATTCTTCCTCGCCGGATTCTTCCTCTTCGTTTTGGGCATCCTCTTCCTGGCGGGCTTCCTTTTCCGCCGGCGAGTAGAGCGCACTGGCGCCGTTATTTTGCATATCCGGATACATAGAAGACAATAAATATTGTTCTGCTTCGTCCGTCACAAAGGGACTGTCTGCCAAGTCGTACCCGCGGCTGTTAAAACCATCAAAGGACGGATCTTCCTCTTGGCTTAAAAATGAGGCCAACAACAAAAGTACCACTATTACCGCCACAATAATCCCACCGTACGTGTAGGCCTGTTTGCGGTCCATGCTGTTTAACTTTTGAAAAACGTTCCCTTTCTTCAATTTAAACATAAAAGCTCCCTATACGCAGAAATAACAATACTCTCGTTGACCCGCCACAGGGGGCGCTCAAACAAAGAGTTATACTTTCCCTCATTTTAAGTATAAGCTTTCAAGTGTATTTTGTCAAGGCCTAAAGACAAAATTTTTTGGGAAAAAAAGTGTAAAATTGTACCCGGGCCCAATGAGACAACCGCCATTTAAATTTTAAAATAATACTTATATTATAAAGATAAATTGAGATTTTAAAAGGCAGTCGCAAATAAAAAAGAAACAACAACCCAGGGCAAAGCGGAAAGGAATTAGGTGCCTTCGGGGCGTTCGTAGGGGTTCGGTCTTTCATTGTGCCCGGCATGCTTGTAAACTTTGATTTCCCCACCGGTTTCACAAATCACAGTATAACCGTGCAAACAATGTGTGTCATTCTGGCAAAGCGTATCCTTGTTGTAATCACATAAAAACCGAATACGTAAAGGTTTCATGTAGGCCGTGATGGTTACTTTCGTCCACGTGGTGGAAGGATCAATTTTTACTTTTAAATCACGCAAACTCAAAAATTTTCGCATTCCTTCATTATTAAAACCTACGTATTCTTTCACTTTTTCTTCAATACGCGGCATCAAATAACGTTTATCCCAACCGTTAGCATAGAAAGCCGTTTCGTGCGATTGTAATTGGAAACGACGCGCGGCGTACACGGCCGCTATTTGCATTTTTTGGTTTAACACCAACAATCCGGTTAATTTGATCAGAAATACTAGAAAAATTACAAACAACGGGAACAGCAACACCACTTCCGTAGTGGCTTGACCGCGTGTAGATCGAAAAAAAGGAAACAATTTCATATCAAGGCATCAGCAACACATTATATTTTGGCAGGGGATTGGGCCACACACAATTATTTCCCCTGCGCGGGCATTGCAACGAAACCGTTACCCGCGTGTAAGGTTTGTATTTTGCTTCCAAATTCAATTTCAAACTGTTTGCTGGCAACCGGTACGGTTGTTTGAGCACAACTCCGCGTTCCAATTTACGCAACAACGTGACAGATTCCGGCGTTAAGTACGAAAACATAAACATATCACGCCCGGCATTTAAATCTTGGGAAGTTAAGTCAAAAGCAATAGGCGAATTGACACCGCTACCGGGGGTCCAGTCGTTAAAATAGGCCCGCATTACGTCTATATCAAACGGTTTTGCTTGAATTTTTAAATACGGGGCCAACACTTGTGCACTTTGCTTGGCACATTCGGACGGTCTACAGGTAGTTACGTTTACAAAATACCCTTCCCGGAACATGGCTGCGTTATTGGTAAGTTGCTGCGCAGTGTAAGTTTGGTTATCGTAAATATTGCCCAAGTAAAAAACCCATTTTAAATATTCCGCAATTTTTGTAACCGTTGCATCCATCGTAAGGGCCGCGTTGGAAATTAAATCTTTATTCATCATGATAACCGGTTTTTTGTCCCACTTAGGATGAGGGACCATCCAATCTTTATGCCCGTCTTTTTTGGCGGGAATTCCATGACCAAGCTCTTGCTTATCCTCTTCGTCATCTTTGCCATCATAATACTGAACATCCCAATCTACCGAGTCAGCCCGCGGCTTGGGATTGATTCCTTTTTCATGGTCCGGCCCGATTGCCAAAATAGACCCACCTTTGTAGAACAAATTAAATATGTTCTCGGGTTTTTTCCCTTTTTCATCTACCGGTTTTACATCTTCCCCTTGATATGTAATCATCACGCGGTACAATGACGGCCCGTTAATCATGGCCATCGCGTTAAGATAGGAACTTAGGGTAGTCAATTGAGTGTAGGCAGCATTGTCCAAGGCAAATTGGTGCTGCACTTTATTAATGGATAAGTTGGTTAAATCAAACAGCAAGTAAACTAACAAAATAAAAATCGGCAACAAAAGGACGGATGGAAGTAGCACTTGCCCTTTGTTGCTTTGATAGTTGCGTTTGAGTAACCTTCTTATGTTCATAGTTAGGAAGTAGGTTTCTGCTCCAAGATTTTCCCAATCAGGGTGAAAAACCAACGCGCTACATCGTTATGAAATGTTGTGAACGCCGCCGCCAGCACTACCACTACCGTGCATAACATCATCACATACTCAATAGTGGCTTGGCCGCGTTTGTGCAACTGCCGAATGCGGGTGGCTATACGCGCAAACATATCTATTCTTCCGAAATAATGGTGGTTCCCTCCGAAGAGATCAATCCTTTTTCAATGGCCTTTACCACAGCTTCGGTACGGCTGCTGACTCCTAATTTGTGGAAGGCGTTGTTAAGATGGTTTTTTACCGTCTTAACGCTGCAATTGAGTTCTTTTGCCAACTCTTTGTTGCTCAACCCTTTTCCGAGAAAATCCATAATTTTAATTTCTGTCTTTGTAAGGGAGGCCTGTGTGGGTGTATTATTATCCCCAATTTTACGAAGACCATGTAACAATTTACCCATCAATTGCTGCGGAATCATTAACCCTTCGCTGGTAAATGTTTTAATTGAATTTACCAATTCCGTTGCAGGCAACATTTTAGATAAATAGCCGTTGGCGCCGGCCTGTATGGCATCCAGTACATGCGCTTCATCTTCAAAGCTGGAAAGCATCAATACATTTACGTTCGGGCACGTTTCCCGAATTTGCCGTGTAGCACTGATTCCATCCAACTTCGGCAGGCGAATATCCATCAAAACCACATCCGGTTTGAGTTTTTTAGCCAACGCTACGGCTTCTACCCCATCAGATGCTTCGCCGATTACTTCCATCCATTTTTCGTTGCTTAGTACATCTTTGATCCCTTCGCGGAATAAGGTTTGGTCATCCGCGATAAGCACGGTTATTTTTTTCTTCTTGTTCATGATGTTCTACTCCTAACTTTTTACCAAATTAATTATTCGAAATCGGCAACGTAAAATTAAACGCAGCCCCTTTGCCGATTCCCTCACTTTGGGCCCAAATCCGCCCACCGTGATTTGCCACGATATCTTTGGCAATCGACAACCCTAACCCCAAACGTCCCACGCGGCTTTTATCCCCAAATTGGGCAAAGCTGGTAAACAAATTGGGGGCCTGGGAAGGTTCAATTCCATCCCCAGAGTCCGTTATCGACACTTTAGCATTTTTTTCATCTATTTTGCTAACAACTATCGAAATATTTCCCCCATCCGGTGTATGACGAATCGCGTTCTCAAGGATATTCGATACCACTTGCCGGATACGTTTCTCGTCGGCAACGACGGGAACATCTCCACAACTTTCAAAGGTTACTGCAATATCTCTCTTGGCTCCTTTGGCTTTGAAAATTTCAGCCGTTTTCTTAATACTTTCCGTCAGTTCAAACGGGGCTTTCTCAATACGCAATTTTCCCTTTTCAATAGCGGCCCAATCTACCAAGTCCTTGATTAAATGTTCAATTTGTCCAATCGATTCATCCATAAACATCATCTTTTTTTCTTGATCGGGATCCGGCGTTATTTTCTTACGCAACATATCAAAACTCATTTTCAGGGTCATCAAAGAGTTAGACAAATCATGTGAAACTATAGAAAAGAATTTAGATTTCATGTTGTTTAACCGGTCCAAATCTTCGTTACGCGTTTTTAATTCTGTCAGCAATTCTTTGTTGCTTTGTTCCAAGAAATACTTATCAAGGGCCCGGTTAATGGTACGTTTTAAATAATCAAAATCCACGGGCTTAATTAAGAAATCATAAACGGACTCTTGCATCGCTTCAATAATAGCATTGAGAGAGGCATACGCTGTAATCATAATAATTTGCGAGTCCTGGTTGAAGGCACGAATTTTACGGATTAAATCCATCCCGGTATCATCGGGCAAATTGTAATCCATTAAGATAATATGAAAAAATTCATTCGTACATGCTTCCAAACATTCGGCCGCTGTACCCGCCTGAAAAACTTGGTATCCTTCAATTTCCAACAAATCCACCAATGTTTCCCTTAAATTATTATCATCATCTACCACTAAAACTTTAACTTGCTTCTCCATAGATTGTATCTCCTGCTCTTCTATAAATTTTAAAATACAGATGGAAAGTAGTTCCCTTCCCCAATTGGCTGGTAATAAAAATCTTTCCTTTGTGGCGCAGCAATGCTTTCCCTACCACTGCCAGGCCCAAACCGGTTCCGCGCGCTTTGGTAGTAAAAAAGGGAGAAAACATTTTTTTACGAACTTCTTCCGACACGCCGGGACCCGTATCCGCAATAGAAATTCCCAAAGCCCTTTTCCCCACCTGGGTACTAACCGTTACCGTTCCGTTGCCGCCCATAGCTTCCACCGCGTTACTGATAATATTGCGTATGGCTTGTTTAACTTCCTCCGCATCCACTTTAATTTGTACATCTTCTTGGGCAAAATCTTCTTTCAGTTCGATTCCTTGCGGCCAGGGGTAAGAAGACAAAATTTCTTTTAAATAGCTGTTTACGTCCACTGCCGTTAAAATTAAATCGCGCGAACGTGCATATCCCAACACTTCGCTGATAATACTGTTAGCTTGACGAATTTCTGCTTCAATAATACCAAATTGTTTTGTTACTTTTGCATCCGGCGCTCGCACCAACATTTTAATCAAACGCGTAGCATTACTGATAACCGCCAAGGGATTGCGAATTTCGTGGCTGATAATAGAAGCCATTTGCCCGATTGCCGCCAAACGTTCGGCCTTCACCAGTTCGCGCGTAGCTTGTTTTAAAGCATTGGTACGTTCTTCCACCCGTTGTTCCAAAATTTGGTTACTCTGGGCCAGTTCCGCTTGCGCTTGTAACAACGTTTGTCGACGGTTGTGCAACTCATGTGACATTTCTACAACAATCAATGCCAACTCCCCGATTTCATTATTGGGAACATCTACATCGGCCTCTGTTAATACGACATCTTCTTGATCGCGCAAACGTGTGGCTGCTTCCCGCAGACGTACAAGCGGACGTGTAATCGGCAAAATAACCCAATAGCTGATAATCAACAGAAAAAAGAACATTGTCAACAGCATAATGCCCATATCCCAGGAAAAATTTTCACGCAACAAGTGCGTGATTAAATCCGCCGGTTGATCTACGTATACAGCCCATTCCATCGCGGGCCACTGCGCCACCGATACCAAAATACGCTCCCGTGAGGGAAGCACCACTTCTCCTTCCGTCTTAGCCCCTAAAGCACGATCCATTTCCTGCACTTTCTGTTCCAGTTCAGGATTCGCAGTAAAGGCCAATCCGTCGGCAGCTCCATTATAAGAAATCAAATCCCCTGCGGCCGAAACAAAAGCAATATTCATATCCAACGGATAGTTTTGTAAAAGGGCTTCTCCCATTTCACGCAAGTCATAGGCCACCGCAAGGATTCCTTCTTTGCCGGATTGATAAAAAGGTTCGGCTAACCAAACAAAAAAACGATTTTCTACATGAAAAATATCGCTGATAAAGGGCTTTTGCTGCAAACAAGTAGAGAGTATTTCGGGTTTTACGATAGAAAGCGTGTCTGCAAGCGGAGAACCCGAAGAAAGGCGTTCGTTTCCTTGTGCATCCAACAGTGTAACATACACGAAAGCAGGGGCGCTTTTTCGTAAATAAATGAGATCTTCGCGCGTAAAAGCCCGGCGTTCGTTTTCGTTTGTATGTAAATCTAAAAATACGGCTAAAAGCTGCTCTTGATAGGTAAGCATGGAGCTGGCCGTTGCCAAAATACGCCGCGCCACACTTTGTTGCTTTTGTAAAATTTCATTTTTTAAAATACGGCTATCCACCCCCAACACATGAAATCCAATAATAAAAACGGGGATAAGGGATATCAAGGCCAACACGACAATGGCTTGAGAAGACAAACTATTAAAATGTTTTTTCGCCATATTTTCTAATTTGGACGGTTAACGGGGGCTTGGATCTACTCCTAGCCCCCGTTTCAATCTTAAAATCGTTAACAACTACCTGCGGGAATATCTGCCGGAACCCCTGTATTCGAAGATGGATTTAAAAATTCGAAACCAGGTACTTTTGAAGCGCCGACAAAATCCAATTGGGCCTGCCCCTCCCACAGGAATGTAGGGGAAGCCCCGATTCCGTATTCTTGGCCGTATTGAGCTTCTGCTTTCAAAAGCTCTAGCCCTTCACTATCAAATTTATTGATAATTTTATCTACGTTAATGCCGGCATCTCGCATGGCTTTATCCCAACGGCTGGAACGATAATCTTTATTGCGGATTTCCAAATATTTCCACAACTTGGAGGGATAATATTTGGCAATCAATAACTGACGTACGTCCTCTTCCCATTCACCGCTTCCGTGCAAGCTGGAAAATCCGCGAGAGGGATGATAGTTGACGATGTAACGAATACGAATGTTCTTGCCCGCAGGAATTTTCCCTTCCTTTTGAGCAGCAATAATTTTATTTTCAGCCATTACTCCGTAAGGGCACTGGGACATTACAAACAATTCCATCACATTGGGATTGGCTTTCTTCCCCACGTATACCCCCAACCGGGTTTGGTGTGGCAAAAGGATATATTCTTTCGTTTCCTCCAATTGCCCCATTGCCAACGGTTCCGCTAACTTTTCGCGGATTCCTTCCGTTTTCTTTACCAAATACAAAGGCAAAAAATCATACGAAATTTCCCGCAATTTTTCATCCGCCGACGCTTGTTGGGCAGTCATTTTACGTACAGTTGGAACACGCTGGAAAAACTGGCCTATTCCCGCCGTCACTTGACGGTCTTCTTGCCCGGCTTCGTAATCCGGGGATTCAATAACGATTAATTCCACCGTTTTAGTCGCGGGAGACGATTTGGCCGATGCCGCAAAAGAAAAACTTGCTGCAAGAATTGCTACACAAATTCCTACCAATTTTTTATTCATACTTATTTATCTTCCAAAAAGACGTGTATCCCGCGAATTCCAATGGTGGTAAACACATTGTAAATCAACACAAAAAATATAGCGCTTACCCAAAACAGTAAAGTGCTTTGGATCGCATGCATAATTAAACTCATTATGTATGTTAAGTTAACGGTAGCATCTGGAGAAAAAACCTCCAAAAATGCGCTGATCAGCATTACAACGAATACCGCCAGCGGAAACACTGAAAACAACAACGAAGAAACGCTTATTTTTTTAATTTCTACTTTCATAATTTCTCCCAAATTTATTTGTTTTCTTCCTCTTGTTCTAATACCAAAAGCATACGGTTCTTTCCGCCGTCATCCGGCAGTTGCACCGCTTTTGCCAAATACGCCACATTATTGTTTACAACTTTCCCACGGAAAACTTTGGTGGGGTTTTCCATAGCTTCGCCTATAATTTGAATCAAATCTTGTTGACGTCCGTCAAATATATCCAACAGATGTACTTTCTTATCGGCGGCTGCATTCAATTCAAAGTTGGTATAAAGAATATTATTATTCTCGTCAATCACCAAAGCGCGTGCTCCCTTGGGAACCGCTACCGCCAAAATAGTTTTCCACCATTTTTGTTCTTTTTCAACGGATAGAATCTCGCTATTTTGTGCTTCCGACAATTCGGCTCCCACTTTTCCTAATAAACCTTCTATCGAATGGGCTAAATCACCAATTTCATCACTGCGTGACGGAAAATTTAAGTTGAGATTGTTACTGGAAACGGTATCAATACTATCTTTTAAAGAAGTTATCGGACGAACAATATGGAGCAACACAAACAGATACAATCCCGCCCCAATAAACAACATCATCAGCAAAGCCCCGATGGCATAGCGTACCATCGATCCCTTTACCCAGCTTTTGGCCTCCGCACGGGATACTGTTACGTTTACAACACCAGCCACGGTGTTTCCTTTTGCCAATAAGGGAATGGCCATATCATAATAATTACCGTTATCAAACATAGCGGCCCGGGGAGCTCTGTCCCGAATCGCCTGTGCCACCGCGTTCGAATCAAATCCGACTTGGTTATTATAGTCCGAATACGACATTCCCAAAAACTTCGTATTTTCATGCCAGCGAATCGAACCGTCGTAATTGAAATAAACCAAATTTTTAATACGATCGTCGTTACGCCGCCAATCTTTCATTATCTCTGCTTCACGAAACGATGCTTCCCCTTTTGGACGCTCGGACAATGCTTGCACTAAGTTGGGCGCACGGAAACGGACCATTTCTACCATTTCATTCTGTAATTTTTTATCAAACACCAACTTAAACATGTTGTAATACAACAATCCGCCAATCACGGCTGCATACAAAGAAACTAAAATAAAAAGCAATAACCATTTTGCGCTCAACTTCATGACAATCTCCTATTACCTCAAATTCTCTTCCACGCGCATCAAGCCCAATTCAGCATCTACGTTTCCCGGATCAAGCTGTTTGGCAATGATAAACGCTTGACGCGCACGCTCGTAATCATCTTGGTTATAAGCATCCAATCCCTCGATGTACTTAGCGCGGGAAGCTGCCCTTGCTTCCGCCGATACGGGGGCCGTAGGCCCACCGGCAATACCCGGTAAAGTTTCATTGATTCCCGTTGTGCTGCCCGCTTGCGTGGTAGTGGTTGTGGTGGTGGTCGTTGTTGTAGTGGTCTTGGATCCAGTGTTGGGAATCAAAAGCCCGGTGGTTGGATCATCCGCTACTAACGTTTCCAAATCTTCGTCAATCCGATTAGCCATTTCTTCGGCTCTTTGAGCCGCCTCCTGCGCTGCTTTTTCAGCTTCTTCCGCTTCTCGGGCCACTTCTCTGATACGTTGCGAACGCGCCACACGGTAACTTTCTTTCGCGTCACGTGCTTGCCGAATTAATCCGTCCATCGTATTTGTATCAGCGCCCCATTTTTTGGAATTATTCCAATAAGAAATGGCTTGATCAAAACGGTTGCTATTATACGAATCGACACCGGCCGTATAATAACCGGCGGCTATTTCATTACGCAGTTGGGACATATATTTTTCTACACGCGGATCCCCCGGTTGGATCTTTGTAATTCGTTCAAAAACCGAGTAGGCCTCCACATACTGTCCCTTATTATAAAAATTCATTGCTTGCTGCATATAATCCTGTACTTGTTGTTTACGCAATTGTTCTTCGGCTGCAGCAATTTTAGCCACCAATTTGGGATCGTCTTTGCGCATGAGCAAGGAATTGTACCAAGCATCTACCGCTTGTTGGTAATTGCCCTCTTTTTCCGCCACATTTCCACGGCGAGCATATTCGGCCGCAATTTCGTAATCAATACGTTGTTTCCAAGAAAGTGCTTTTGCGTTAGCAGGTTGAATCGTTAAAATTTCGTTTAACTTATCATTTGCTTCCACCAAGCGGCCGCTATCATAAAGACGAACCGTTTCTTGGAATTTGGCTTCCAAAACTTGTTGTTCCGAAATAGTGCCATACGTTCCCATATAATTGGCCTGTTTGGCTAATGTTTGGGCTTGTTTGAAATTCGGATCAATGCTCAAAATGGTTTGAGCCAATTCTTGTGCACGTTGATAATCGCCTTGTTTATAGAGAATATAGGCATTTTCGTACACCATACGAAGCATATAATTTTGAATACGTTGTTTTTCCAATTGCACTGTAGAAAGATATTGCTTTTTTTCTTCTACATCATTGAGTGTCCCCAAGGAGATTTTCCCCAGATCCAAAAACATACCGGCTTCTTTGCCGTGCTGACGGACGGGAATTTCTCTGTTAAAAGTAGAAGCTTGCACTAAAAGTGCCGCGAAAAGGAAACATGAAATAAGTAATTTTTTCTTCATAAATAATCCTTAAAAACCAATGCCACCGGACATTAAACTGGTAACCATCGGCGACAAAATTAAAATAAAAATCGTCGGGAAAATAAATATAAACAACGGGAACAACATCTTAGTGGATGCCTGAGCCGCTAATTTTTCTGCCTTGCTCAAACGTGTAGAGCGCAAATCGGTAGAAAAGTTGCGCAACAAATCTACTAAACTGGTACCGAGTTCGTCAGATTGGATAATCAAACTAACCAATGAACGCACTTCTTGAACCCCCGTACGTGCCGCAAAGCGTTCTAACGCTTCCCGACGAGAGTAACCCAGTTTAATTTCATTAATTGTCTTTTCCAACTCCACTTCCAAAATCGTCTTTTCTTTGGCCACACTGATAATTCTTTCAAACGCCGTCAGATAATCTAACCCGGATTCAATAATCAAAGCAGCCAAATCTACCGTCGTTGAAAAATTACCCAAGATTTCCGCTTGGCGTTTTTGAATTCTCCCCTTAATAATCCAATCCGGTACCATAAAGGCCACCGGGATGAGGAAAAACGGCCAAAAGGATTGAAACAACAGCATCATCGCCGCCGGGATAGCAAATGCTGCAATTACTTTTGCATACAAGATATCCACGGGCTGCGGTTTATCAGGGCTGCCTAACTGCAAATGCATCTGTTCCAACTCTTTTTCCAAATGAAAATTTTGCAAACAAAATACGGCCAAACGGTCAAATATCTTATCATCCGGTTTTAATTTAGAAAAACTGGAGGAAGATTTAAATTTGCGCACGGCCACATCCACAAATTCATCCCGTTCCTGCTTGGGCGCAAACAAGTTGATAATGCCGAAAAATACCGACACCGATCCGATTAAAAGCAACAACCATAAGATAATCTGATAGTTCATATGTTATACCCTTATGTCGCCCATTTTTCGCAAAATCATCATACCGATAAAAATCCAGATACAGCAGAACATAAATACAAAAATTCCTATGAAACTGGTATAGAAAGAAAGCATTTGCGTAGGATTGAAAACAAACATAACTCCCATCATGACAAACGGCATAATACTAACCACGATCGATTGTATTTTTTGTTGTGCTGTCATGGCTTGCAGTTTCTCTTCCAACTTACTTTCTTCCCGAATATTTTCCACCAAACGAGCAAAAATAACGGTTAAGTTTCCCCCCACCTGCCGTTGGATGATAATGGCTTTTACAACATAAGCCAACATACGGCTTTCCACCCGTTCCGTCAACCCATCCAACGCCTGTTCAAACGGAGTACCTAATTGGTAATTTTTTACGACCAAGCCGAACTCATCAGCAATCGGCGGGAGCATATCCCGCGAAACTAACTCAAAACCTTGTACGATATCCATACCGGAACGTAACGAGTTGGATAACAAAATGAGCGCATCCATTAATTGTTTGTTAATCCGAACGCCACGGCTACGTTTTAGTGATTCAAGTACAGAAGCCGGCAACCGCACCCCTATATATCCACCTATAATCAGACACACCAGGAAGGCAAAAACGCCCATAAACCCGCCTATGTTCCATCCGATAAATAATCCAAACAAGCCACATAGGCAAATCGCTGCCAACACAATGTATTTCACATCAATGGTAATAAATTGCCGGTTAAAATCTTCCGCCCACGCTTCACTTTTTGCACGGTAATCACCGTACGCCCGCAAAATATCATCCCGTTTGATGTTTATCAAAGAATAAACAAATAATCCCGCAAACAGTGCCCCTAACACAATCAAAAGCAATGTAAAAAAGCGGTCCGCCCTTGTCGTGCGCAATTTGCTTAAATCCGGATTTTGAGTCGGCAGAGGTGCAGCAAAAAATTGAGAAAATAAGTGGTTGGACAATAACGCCACGGCTTTCACTGCCTGGTGATATTTTTTATCCCGTTGAGAAAGCGGACTGGAAAAAGATTCAATCGTGCTGAAGAATTCATTATTGATAAGTTCTAGCGTGGCCAACATGGAACGAGCACGACCTTCCATACTGTCTTTCATCACAACCAATTGACCACCTCGTAACAAATCTTTATTCAAACGGTCCAAAGTGGCCACCAAATTCACACGATTCCCTACGTACTCACGAACCAAACGGCTCAAAACAATAGGTTGTTCCGGGTTAAGGGATTGATCGGCACGGTCTAAATATAAATTTACGTTTGCAAAGGCCTGACGCCAAAGGTCCACTTCGCTATACGTTGTTTTTTCATCCGGAACGTATACTACCTTATTTTTTTCCATTCGTTCCAATTCCGGGCCAAACCACGCCGGCGCTTTATACATACGGCCCCCGCACTTGGAAGACAACTTATATTCCTTTTTTTGTTCGGCCGGGATATTTACGTCAAAAAGCTCGTATAAGATATAAACGCGTTCCCGCGCACATTGTACGCGCGTGCGTAATTTTTCGGAATTGGACGCAGCCGTATCACCCCAAACCGGGGCAACCGCTAACAACCCAATACAACAAAAAAGGAGTTTTTTAATCATACAAAATCTTAAACCTCTGGCGGGGCCGGTGGTAATATAGGTGCCTGCGGTGCAATAGGAGCATCTTCACCACCTTGCATTCTGCGAATCGCGGACAAATCTGGTTCTCCCGTCGAATCCAAAGGCACAGCTCCGTTTGTAAACACACTTTCGGACACTTCATGCCCTTTAGCGGCAAACTCTTCAAAGAACGTCGGCAATTGCCCTGTAGGAGCAAATACCCCTTGCACTTTTCCGTCCTCATCCACTCCGGTCTGCACGTAACGGAACAAATCCGTTGATTGAATGATACCATCTTTTTGCCCATGCATTTCCGTAATGTATGTTACTTTTCTGGAACCGTCCGAAAAACGTGATAGCTGTACAATCATGTTAACCGCCGAAGAAATCATTTCACGAATGGCCGAAATAGGCAAATCACCGCTGGCTTGCATACACATCGCTTCCAAACGAGATAATCCGTCACGCGGTGTATTTGCGTGAATGGTAGTCAAAGATCCTTCGTGACCCGTATTCATGGCCTGTAACATATCTAACGCTTCCGCACCACGACACTCCCCTACTACAATGCGGTCTGGACGCATACGCAAACAGTTTTTAACTAAATCTTGAATCGTAACCGCCCCTTTACCTTCTACGTTCGGGGGACGGCTTTCCAATGATACCCAATGCGGTTGTTGCAAACGAAGTTCCGCCGTATCTTCTACCGTAATGATACGTTCATCATCGGCAATATACCCGGAGATTGCATTTAAGAAAGTGGTTTTACCGGTACCAGTACCGCCGCAGACAATAATGTTTTTGCGAATTTTGACACATTGCTCAATAAACTCCATACATTCCGGAGTAATTGTGCCAAACCGGTAATAATCTTCCGGCCCGAACGGTTTTTGCGAGAAACGACGAATCGTAAGCGTCGGCCCGGAAACGGCCAACGGAGCAATAATCGCGTTTACACGAGAACCGTCTTTCAAACGAGCGTCCACTAACGGTACCGACTCATCAATACGGCGGCCTAGCGGAGCCACAATACGTTTGATTACTTGTACTACTTGGTCGTTATTGCGGAATTTATATTTTGTTAAAGTCAGTTTCCCTTTCTGTTCGATAAAAATTTTATCGAACGAGTTTACCATAATTTCTGTAACGGCAGGGTCGCGCATTAAAACTTCCAGCGGCCCTAATCCCAAAATTTCGTCTAATAATTCCGATGAGAAACGGGCCCGTTGGTCGCGTGAAAATTGTAAATTGGGTTGCTTTTGTAAGATATCATCCACAATGGCTGCCACACGTTTACGGGTTTGCTCACTGGCTGTACTTTCTTCACTGATTACGATGTGCTCAATTTCCAAAGTGTGCACAACCTCTTTGTGAATTTTTTGTTTTAAATCGTCCCAGAACGACAATTTTTCGGCATTCTCTTCCTGTCCTTCTACCGCCACATGATCCGCAGTGACGGTCTTCCCTTCGTCGAACATTACAGGGCTCCAAACATCTTGAGCCGCTTGTGCAAATTCTTCATCCGTTACAGAGGTAGTCCAATCTTTAGGAGCCGGTTTTAAATCCCGAATTTTTCCCAACACCAAGCGCAATCCTTTTACCCACTCGGCTTGCGGATTGGTTACAATTTCAATTTCCCGGCGATTGGAAGTAGCCATCACGTTTTCGTCCCACGGCAGAAAAACATCTATCTCTGTATCCATCGACGAATAGAAACGTTCCACTTCTTCGTAGGGAATGGAACCGGGCATGTCGTATTGATTGCAAATCACACTGATCCGATCCATCGGGTAATGCAATTCTTTGTAATCATTAAAAAGTTGAACAGTGGAGTTTAAATGCGTGCGTGTAGCATTGGACACCCAAAAAATCTTGTCCGCCAAATCGAAAGCAAATGCCTGCATCGGGAAACTGGAATCCACATCCAAGAAAATATCAAAAGTTTGCGATAAGCGGGATAAAATAGGAACTAAAATTTTAGGACTTAAAGAAGCCACTTGTTTGGGCGTTTTCCCTAACGGTAAAAGACCCACACCCCATTGAGACATGGAAATTTTTCCACGTAAAAGTCCGCCCACTACAGCGATAGACGTATTTCCTAATACTTGCAACAAATCAACTACCGTTGCGGGATCTTTAATGTTTAAATAAAAACTGTGTTCTTCCCGTGCCAACGGATCCAACGGCACAATCAAAACAGGTCGCTTTTGCACACCTGCCCAACCCAAAGCCAAATTCAATACAAGCGTCGTCTTTCCGGCCCCTTCTTTGGGGGCAGAAAAAGCAATAATTTTAGGACCGGACGGTTGTGTATCGTTTTCTTCTTCCATAAAAATTATTCCACAATCTCAACGGTTACGAACAAGAAAAGAGAGCGTTGTTCTTCCGTAACGTCTTTATTTTTGAAAAGCAAGCCCAACAACGGAATACGACCCAAGAACGGCACACGGTCTTCCGCCACGTTGCGGGAACTGCTCTTCAATCCACCGATTACCAACGTTTCCCCACTGTTCAATTCTACGTGAGTTTCTACTTCGCGGTTGATAAAAGAAGGCGCAGCAGCTGTACCGATAACGACGGTTCTGGAATAGTCCACAGAAGAAACCGCCAATTGAAGCTGCACATCAATAATGTTATTGCGCTCCGGGATAATCGTCGGCAATACGTTAAGTAAAATCCCGTAATCTTCCATCTGGGATCCTACCCCTTGGTTATTCACCACCGGTATCGGCACTTTTCCCCCCACCGTAATTTTGGCATTACTACCGGAGGAAGTCACGATTTTCGGGTTGGAAAGAATTTGGGCACGGCCTTCCGTTTCCATTAAACGAAGACGGGTAGCCACAGCCGTTTTCCGCTCAAACTCTCCCAAAGATAATATACCCGGGATAGCCGCTTCTTCGAAATCAAATAATTGGTTCCACGAAAACCCTTTGACCGTTTGAAGCGTTCCGCTGATTTCCACTACATCTGCGCTTACTGCCACCAAACGTGTTTTTTTGGCTTGTGCATTAAGCGGAAATAATAGACCGGCTAATAAAAAGACAAACGTTATTCGTTTCATAAATGGTTTCTTTTTCATAATCTCCCTATACTACTGGAACAAACGCTCAAAAGAAGCAATTTCAATCGTATAGAGCGACATATCCCCATGCGACCGCAAGATAACGGAAACTTTACCCTGTTCTTTGGCTAATGCCAAGTATTGTGCATCTTTCGGGGAAAGAGCCAGTGCAATAGAAGAGTTATCCGAATAAGCGGATGTTTCTTCATCTTTGCTCTTCATCGCGGCAGCGGTTTTTGCATCCACCCCTTGCCCCAAATCACTTCCTACTGCCAAAACTTTAATGTTTTGCAAAAGAGTTACCGTTACATTTTGACGTTGACCGCTTTTTAATACAGCTTCAAACGTAAGCAAAATATCAACGTTATCATCGGGTTTAATCATGCTGGCCGTTTGTATCGGTACATCTGATAAGATTACCCCGCGCATACTGACCGGGATTTTACTGGAAAGCCCTGCTTCAGGTGATAGAGAAGTAATGGCATATTTAGAAATTTGGTTTTCTTTCGGAATCTGAATGCGGGCCACCGTATTTTCCAATGCTTTTAAATCCGCATCGGAGGAGTAAGTCAAAGCGTCTTTTTGTACCCAAGCAGCCGGAATGGATTTGGGTTTCAAATAATTACCTTTGATGACTTCCCGTTCTTTGATGTCTTTCATCGGCACCAACACGCTCACCATTCTTTGGGACGCGGCCGCTTTCTTTTCTGTACGACTTACAATCATCGCATATACGACAGCGGCTAAAATAGCCATTAAAAACGGCAATAAAATTCCTCTTTTCATTCTATCTCCTTCCTGCAAAAATAATAAATCAAATCATTCTTCCGAGCTTAAATAGGCCTTTTCCACCGGCATCCTTGCCATTACCTGAATCTTGCGTTTCCCCTCTTTCTTGGGCTGGCTGGCAAGCAGGAAGCTCGTTCCCGGAAAGATCAACTTTACCGGATAAGTAATTGTTACTACTACATCTTCGTGCAAATGTGCACTGTACATCGGTTCGCGGCCGGTATTTTCCAATTTTACTTGTACACTAATACGGTCCGCTTCGGCCCCAAACACTTTACGTTTGGCTTGGTCTATTTTTTGCGCTATAACGGTCCGGTCCGGTTTTCCGCTTGGCTTTCTGACCCCTACTAAAGCCCCTATGCGCGCAAATTCGTAAGAAGCGTGGTTCATAATCAACGTGTGGTAGGCGATATTACCGTATTCTAATACAAAAAATATCATCAAGATAAATACCGGTAATATAAGTATTAACTCTACAACAACCTGCCCACGCCTCTTACGAAAAATTTTCATACTTTTGGCTTACATTTGGTCAATGCCGCCGCCAATTTTGGCTTTCACTTTTTCCATGAGTTCCGGGAAATAGCTCTTAAGAGCAGCACCGGCTACCAAGGCAATACCCACGATTACAACCAACATAAGTACGTATTCTACCGTGTTTTGCCCTTCTTTTTTAACCAAGCAATTCAACGCTTGTTCTTTCACGGAATTCACTTTATTGTGAAGCGCTACGATGAATTTCATAATACATCCTCCTAGTTTTAAAATCAATTTGCTTCGTACACTGTCAAAATATATTTGGCACCTGTTTCAAACTGCTGCGGCACCAGATGGGAATAAGCCACATAAAAAGCCATAATGGCTAAAAAAATACCCGCCGCCGTGATAACATATTCTGCGGCTGTTTGACCTTTTTTATTAAATAATATTCCCTTTGCACGTTGCTTCATACCTTAAAATTGGACTGAAAGCGCAATTTGTTGCGATGTTCCCAACGCCCCAAACGGAGTGACGGCATAGTCAAGCGATGCGCCGTATCCAAACAATTCCGCGCTGTAAATACCAAAGCCAAACGACACACGGGATGTTTCTTGCAACCCGACGTCTTTGACCCAGCTGTCTTCCTCATTTACACCGGTATTATCGCGCGTGTAATAACCAACGCGCAAATCAAACCGAGCTAATTGTAACAAATCTTCCGGAATGTGAACTTCCAATCCCACGCCGTAACGTACTTTATCGTCACGGTATTTTGTGTATTCGCCGGACACGGTGAAGTAACGCGTATTTAAATCCGCCCCTAAGCGTAACCCTTGCGGCATTTCTTCCTTTTCACCGATGTTGACCAACGCACCGCCCAGTCCTAACCAACGAACCAAGCGTACTTTAGCCCCCACATCAAATCCGACGGCATCGTAGTGGTTATTGCCTTCGCCGTTGTATAATTTTTCCGTTATGTACTTAGCCGTCCCGCCGATTTGGATTTTTTGGTTGATAAATCCTCGCGCCAACGAAACACTGCCTACAAAGTTTTGCACCGGTACACCTACTTCCGGTTGCAAATAACCCCATTCGTCACGGAAATCAAAATTCTTCATATCCATATAATTCAAGGAAATGCCCAAAATCGTTCTGCCGATAGGTTGCAAATACGCTAACGAGCGTGATTTATAACCCTGCAAATAATCCAAATAGGAAAATTGCAATTCGCGTGTAGTAGCGGAAGCAGACCCGGCCGGGTTCCAGAATAACGCTTCCGGTCCGTCGGCAACGGAAACATACGCATTACCTAAAGCTTGGGCTCTAGGGGCGCCGGCATCAATTTTCAAAAATGCACCGGCACTGGTACCTGCTTCGGACTCAATAGCAAACGCGTTGACTCCGCACAAGCTGAGGGTGATACAAGCAAGTAAAACTTTGATTTTAATATTCATAAATTTGAAACCTTATCCGTCTCCACTCTTATTTTTACCACATTTTACGCCGGGGACACAAGGCCCCCTTGCGTTCAAATCCTACGGTACAATAATCTTTACTACTTTTTGGCAATGCTCGCGTCCGGCTTTGGCTTTGAAATCTACCAAGCCGAAGTACACACCGTGCGCTACTTTTTTACCGCTTTGGTTAGTGGCATCCCACTTACAACGCATGGCAGCATTGCGGATATTGTGTGTCTCTTCTCCCGGATAATAATACGAACCTTCGGGGTAGTTGTCCGGGTTGAAAGTTAAACTATGATCCATTGTTACTTGGTAGTTATTGGCATCCACACACGTGTAACCGCTGTCTCGCACCAAATCACCGGCCAAGTTAAAGTATTTAATACTCATCGTACCGGGCACAGGCATCTTGGTAACTTCGAGCGTACCTTTGCTGGCGTCTCTTAACGGGTTGGGGTAGAAGATAACCGTTTTCTCCCAATCTTCGCAGACGAACTTACCGTCCCCGATCGCCACCGTGGCTTTGTGCAAGTTTTGGTACTCATACGTATCGGCCACGTAGTTAATTTTCCAATTATATTGCGGGCTATCGGCACCATCATCACCGGGGATGATTTCCCCTGTCATACTGTCGATATTGGCCGAGTTCAGGGCTGTTACAAACCTGAACGGATACGTACCGTCCGGCACTTCTTGTTGGGCATAGTCGCGGCCGTCCCAAATTTCGTCAATAAGCGTCATGGACGGGCGAATTCCCACAATCGAGCGTACCAACACTTCACGGATGTCTTGTACTTCTTTACCCGTGGTGGGATTACGCAAGGTACCTTTGGAATAGTCATAAATAGTGGTACCGGGCTTAAAGATTTGGATAGCAACTTTCATCGGCACGGAGATTTGATAACCGATATGCATATCGGTATCGCGTACCGCGATGGAGTAAGAATCCGCATCTAACAAGTCAAACACTTTAAACAAATCTGCGTTGACCGGGATGCTCTTTACCGTGGCTTGATACGCGCCGTTATTAGGATAATTGCGGGCAGTCAAGCGCACTTCGTAGATACCCGGTTTGACGTATTGGCCGGTATGGTCGGTACCGTCCCAGTACGTTTTGCGGATGATGTTAGCATCAAAGTCCCCGGTGTTGACAATCGTCATTGTAGAGAGGAACTTACAAATTTCCCCGGCTCTATTCGTGTAGTGATTGTCCGTATTTACCGGCCCGGAGTAATTTTCGGACACCGGCGAACAGACATTATCTTTCAACGATACAATGGCAATTTCCACCTCAGCCGCGCGACTGACGGCAAAGTTAATCTCGTAGGGCGGGATAAACGTCGGCCCGGTGGAAGCGTTAAACACTTGCGGTGCATTGGGGTAGACGGCTACGGAGCCATCCAAGAAATACACCGGCCCGCGTGTAACGTTTAGCTTGCTCACGGGTTTTTCCGTTGCGTAGAGGAAGCTTTGTTGTTTTACATCTGTTACCGTTTTGAACGGATCGCCGCTGGTGGTATATCCGGTCATTGTGCCGTCCGTCAAGGCATCATAATAGTAGCGGCTAAACGGTTCGTCGCTGCGCGCACTGATAAAGAACGGATAGCTACCGTCCGGCACCGTTTCGTACGGGCATTCGGTACGTCTCGTGGCATTTTGACATTTCATCATTTCCGCGGGCGTATGTTGCGTGGCTGACGGTGTAGGATTGTAGAAATAGAGTGCATCCCATTCTTCCATAACTAACATACCGTCGCCGTTCTTTGTAGCGCTGCGGTCAAATGTTTTAATAGGTTGCAAACGCACATCCAAGTTTTGCGTGTTTGCAGCTTCTTCCAAGGAGCTAGGATAATTCGTAAACGTAGTATCATTTACGTAGATACAAGCCACTCCCTCGGTTGCTACCTTCGCAGGATCCACGTGCCCACCCACGAAAACGGAAGCATCCGTCGTGGTGTTACACACACGCGGCGGCCAAGCGGCTTCACTGGTAACTGCCGTTTGACCAGTAACGTAACTTGTACGTCTCAAAGTAACATTCCATTGTCCGTTACCATCCGGCTCTACAATCCACGTGTCACAGTAGGTAGCGGTACACGGCGCATTATAAGTTCCACCGTTTTCTATCATTTCTTGTGTACGGGCTCCTTCTGGCACACTGACAGTTTCTCCGTTAAGATTTACAGTAACAGATTCATCTGCTAAGTATCCCAGTAACGTTGTGACGGTCTGAACATTTTCTGTCAAAGCGGCTTGTGTACTATTATACTCTCCGGTTGTACTATTATAGGCCGGGATGACTACATCCTTATTATAGATGTTGATTTGTACATTCATGGCCTTGGAGAGTAAGTAAGAAATAGTGGCTTTGGCGTT